>Ga0172367_10001088_pt1 | contig 40765 bp, 30 predicted proteins | sample Lak10m_FD_114542 | JGI IMG/M metagenome (GOLD analysis project Ga0172367, IMG submission 114542) | Freshwater microbial communities from Kabuno Bay, South-Kivu, Congo - kab_022012_10m | ecosystem: Environmental > Aquatic > Freshwater > Lake | place: Democratic Republic of the Congo: South-Kivu... | reverse complement strand
GGCTCCTACGTCTTCGGGCTCGACCGCGCGACCGGGGCAGTTGAGGTCACCGGGCTTGCGCTCAACGCACTCGGTGCGCAGGGCGGCACCATCGAGACGCGGATGACGCTGACCTACTCCACGTTCCGCACGTTCGCGCCGAACTCCACGTTCATCGGCGTGTCGAACCTCGACGTCCCGCTCGACAGCGGTGCGCTCACCATGGCCAATGCCGTCCAGTCGGGCCCCGCCATCGGCGCCGCGACCGCCAACGCCGACGGGTCCTGGTCGTTCGCCGTGACCGTCCCGGTGAACGTGACGGTGGCGGGCACCGCCCTCGGCGCTCCGTTCACCAGCACCTCCCCGGGCAGCGTGGTGATGACCGGGACCGCGACCTTCAGCGGCGACCAGGCCACGCTGACCTCGCAGGGCACCGTCAACGAGACCGTGCCGGTCCCCGCGCCGGCGCCGCTCGTGAACATGCCGTTCGCGCTGCCGACCATCCTGCCGCCCGGCGCCACCGCCAACCTGCTGATGAGCGGCACATTCTCCGACGGCACGTCGACCACCACCGGCAGCAGCTCGATCGTCGCGCTCGGCACGCTGCAGCCGGTGTTCGGCGACCTGAACGGCGACCGCGCCGTGAACGGGTTCGACCTCGGCCTGCTGCTCGCCGCATGGGGCACCAACGGCCAGCCGGGCGGCGCCGACCTGAACGGCGACGGCATCGTGAACGGGTTCGACCTCGGGCTGATGCTGGCTGCCTGGGGCTGACGACGGTCACGCGCCTGCAGGCACGAGCCACGGCAGCCGTGCGAGGTCCGCGTTGCCGCCGCACACGATGCATGCCACCGGGCGGTCGGTGCGGCCTCCCACGCGGCCGGCGAGCAGCGCCGCGATTCCCACCGCCGCGCTCGGCTCGATGACCAGCCTCGCCTCCTCGAACGCCAGCCGCATCGCGGCGACAATCTCTCCCTCGGAGACCAGCGCCACGTCGTCGACGAGGTCGCGCACCATGGGGAACGTGAGCTCGCCGAGCGCCGCCCGCAGCCCGTCAGCGACCGACACCGGCGGCCGCTGGGGCGCGCGCGTGCCGGTGCGATGGCTCTCCGCGGCGTCGCCCGCGAGTTCCGGCTCGGCGCCCACGATGCGCAGGTCCGGCCGCAGGGCGCGCGCGGCCACGGCAATTCCCGAGATCATGCCGCCGCCGCCCACCGGCACCACCAGCGTGGCTGCCTCGGGCACCTGCGCCAGGACCTCGAGCGCGATCGTCCCCTGGCCCGCGATCACCCACGGGTGGTCGTAGGGCGGCACCATCGTCGCGCCGGTGGAGCGCTCGACCTCGGCGGCCGCGGCCTCGCGCTCCGCGCCGGTGTTGCCGCAGGTCACCACCGCGGCCCCCGCTCGCTCCACCGCGGCGCGCTTGGCGGCGGAGGCGTTTGCCGGCATCACCACGTGCGCCGGCATGCCGCGCGCCGCAGCGGCCACGGCGAGCGCCAGCGCGTGGTTTCCCGAGCTGTGCGTGACCACCCCGCGCGGCGCGTCCGCGTCGGGAATGGAGCGCACGGCGTTGGTGGCGCCGCGGATCTTGAAGCTGCCCGTGCGCTGCATCGACTCCATCTTGAGGAGCACCTCGCGGCCGCAGCGCTCGCCGACCGCAGGGCAGGGAAGCACCGGCGTCCGCAGGACATGCGGCGCGATGCGGGCCGCGGCCGCGGTCACGTCCGCCGCCGAGACGGCGTAGGGCCCGGCACCGGAGCTCACGTGCCCGCCCGCGCGATCCGCTCGCGTCCCCAGAGGATCCAGCTGGAATCGGGCAGCTGGTGGCCCATGCTCCGGAACATGAAGGAAAGCTGCGCGTTGTGGTAGAGGGCGTGCGTCGGCACCTGCATGAGCGCGTCGCACGCAAGCTGGCGGAACTCCTTGCCGTCGCGCACGCGCGACACCGTGCGCGACGCCTCGGCGGCGTCGAGGCGCGCGAGGTACCCGTCCCAGCGCTCGCGGACCTGCACGAACGCCGCGCGCAGCGCCGCCACGTCGGGCAGCTCCGCGGCGGGCGGCATGGACACCGTGGCATCGCCCTCGAGCACGCCGATCCAGATGCGCTCGGCGCCCACCAGGTGGACGAACGTCGCGTGCACCGACCCGATGCCGATCGGGAACTCGCGGCGGAAGTCCGCGTCCGGCAGCGCGGCGGCGGCGTCGAGCGAGCGCCCAGTCATCCAGCGGAGCCAGGCGTGCGCGTCACGGATGGAGGAGATGGCGTCCATGCGCGGCACGATAGCCGCGCGCCGTCAGGCCTCGGGAATCGCGCCCCAGGCGAAGTCCTGCCGGTAGAGCCGCCGCTGCACGTTGAGCTCCACGTCATCGACGCCGGGCACCGAGAGCATGCGCTCGCGGAGCTCGTCGAGGTGCACGCCGTCACGGGCCTGGAACTCGCCGTGCACCGGGAATTCGCCGGAGAACGTGCAGAGGAACGAGAGCTCCCGGAGTATCGCGAGGTCGGCCATGACCTCCGCGGCGGGCCGGCGGATGGCCGCGCCCCAGAGCCCGCAGACGCCGAGGTCCACGCGCGGCGGATCGGCAAGCGTGAGGATGCGCACGACGCCGTCCGTGGTCAGCCGGCGGAATCGGTCCGCCGCGCTCGTCGCGGAGATGCCGACATTCTGCGCGATGTCCGTGAAGGAGATGCGCCCGTCCCTCTGCACCTCGCGGATGATGAGCCGGTCGGTTCGGTCGAGCTCGCGCGCGGTCGCGCCCGCGGTGGGGCTCTTTCCGTGGAAGCCCAGCACCAGCTCGGTGTTGGTCCGGTGCAGCTTGGGGTTGCCTCGGATGGAGCGGTCGAGCAGCGCATCGAGCGCCTCGGTGCTCGGCACCACGCCGTAGGCGATCAGGTCCCAGCGCCCGAAGAGCGCCGTGACGAACGCAAACTCCGGGTGCTTCAGAAGGTCCTTCGCCGCCTCGTCCACGCACCCCTTCACGCGGATCCACGTGGAGAACTGCACCTCCAGCCCGAGCAGCTCCGGCGCCACGAACCCGACGATCCGGATCGACCGCTCCTCGACCAGCCGCGCGAGGCGTCGGCTGACGTTGGCCTCGGAGATGCCGGTCTGCTGCGCGAGGTCGCGGCCCGAGGCGCGACCGTCGGCAAGCAGCATGGACACAAGCTTGCGGTCAGCGTCGTCGAGCGGCGGGAGGTTCGGGTCGGAGTAGCGGGGCGGGCTTCGGAGCATCGGCGGTCACGGGTCTCGCACGCGTTCCCGGCGCTCTGCGCTCCGCGGGCCGCGGAGCGTGCGTCGGGCCCCCTGACATCGTCCCGCAAGGCACGCCATGATGGCGGGCCTTCGGGACCCCTCGGAACCCGGAACACACCCCGGATTGTGTTGTACTTGCCTCCGGGCAAATCGTTGCACCGTGACTGGCGCAGCGCCGCTCGAAGTCTGGAAGACTGTAGCAGGAATCCTCCGCGAGGTGGGATCGCCGGGCTCCGTGACGGTCGTGCCCGTGGCGCCTCCTACACTGCCACGCGCCTCCAAGGAGTCCCCATGGCAACCATCTCACGCGATAGCGAGCGCCTGCCGCTGCACGGCGCATTCAATCCCTCGACCGATGCGCAAGGCACCACGCCCGGAAGCTTTGCACGCCGCGCCGACGTCGGTGGGCCGCTCGCCTTCAGCTCGCCGGACGCGCCGGGAATGCCCCTGCCGAGCGACCGCACCGCATGGGATTTCTTGCCGCAGGGGTGGTCGACGGTCATACTTGCGGGCAAGCCGGACGGCCCGGCGTGCGCTGCTTGCTGCGGCGACGCGCGGAGCGCGGTCGAGTTCGAGGGCGCCCGCGGCGAGTGGCGGCGGGTGATCTTCCCCAAGGGCTTCGAGCCGGTGACGCAGCTCGAGAGCGCGCGCCTGGGCATCGTGACGCCGCAGATGCGCCGCGTGGCCGAGCGCGAGCCGCACCTGACCGCCGAGCAGGTGCGCGACGAGGTGGCCGCGGGCCGCATGGTGATCCCGGCGAACCGCACCCACCTCGGGTACCGGCTCGACCCGATGGCGATCGGGCGAGCGTCCCTCACCAAGATCAACGCCAACATGGGAGCGTCGCCCGTCTCGAGCGGCACGCACGAGGAGGTCGAGAAGCTGAAGTGGGCCGAGCGCTGGGGCGCCGACACGGTGATGGACCTCTCCACCGGCGGCAACCTCGACGAGTGCCGCGACGCGATCCTCCGCGCGAGCACGGTGCCCATCGGCACGGTGCCGATCTACTCGATGATCATCGGGAGGAAGATCGAGGACCTCGACGAGTCGATGATCCTCGAGACCCTCGAGCACCAGGCGCGGCAGGGCGTCGACTACTTCACGATCCACGCGGGCGTGCTAAAGGAGCACCTGCCCTTCATCCGCCGGCGCCTGATCGGCATCGTCAGCCGCGGCGGCAGCCTGCTGGCCAAGTGGATGCTCGTCCACGGCCGCCAGAACCCGATGTACACGGCATGGGAGCGGATCTGCGAGGTCATGCGCCGCCATGACGTGACCTTCTCGATCGGCGACGGCCTTCGCCCGGGAGGGCTGGCGGATGCGACCGACCGCGCGCAGCTCGCGGAGCTGGAGACGATCGGCGAGCTCACCGAGCGCGCCTGGCGCATGGGCGTGCAGGTCATGGTCGAGGGCCCGGGCCACGTGCCCTTCGACCAGATCGAGTTCAACATGAAGCTGCAGCGGCGCCTCTGCCACGGCGCGCCGTTCTACGTGCTCGGGCCGCTGGTCACGGACATCTTCCCGGGCTACGACCACATCACGAGCTGCATCGGCGCCACCGCCGCGGGCTACCACGGCGCCAGCATGCTCTGCTACGTGACTCCCAAGGAGCACCTCGGCCTTCCCAAGAAGGACGACGTGAAGCAAGGGTGCATCGCCTACAAGATCGCCGCGCACGCGGCGGACGTGGCGCTCGGCATCCCGGGCACCCGCGACCGCGACGACGAGCTCACCAAGGCGCGCGCCGCCCTCAACTGGGAGCGCCACTTCGAACTCAGCTTCGACCCCGACACCGCGCGCGCCTACCACGACGAGGACCTCGACGTGGACACCGACTTCTGCGCGATGTGCGGGCACGACTGGTGCAGCGTGCGCATCAGCAAGGAGATCCAGGAGTTCGCCAGCGGCAAGGCCGATGGCTTCGAGCGCGGCAAGCCCGTGCGCAGCGCGGCGCTCACGCCGGATCAGCAGGAGATCCTCGCCAGGCGCGGCGTCCTCAGCCCCGACGAGATCCACCGCCTGGCGTCGAAGACGCGCAAGGCCGTGGGCGCCGACGAGGGCAAGGCCGCCTGCCACAGCGACTACGTGGAGCCTGGCACGGCCAAGGCCGTGCAGGGCGAGCGCCTGGTGCAGCTCAACACGGCGCCCGCGCACAACCTGCCGACGCACGACCCGGTGATCTGACGCCGGCTCAGGCCGCGCTCATGCGGCTCAGGCCGCGCTCATGCTGCTCAGGCCGCGCTCATGCCGACCAGCCGCGGCAGTCGCGGGCTGCCCCGGCGCGCTGCCTCGGCCACCACGCGCCGCGCGACGTCGAAGGCCGCGAGCGGACGGCCGTTCGCGGCCGCCGCGCCCGCCATCGCGCGCAGTGCCGACGGCTCGGCGAGGAGCCGCGCGACCGCTTCCGCGGCATCGCCGGGGCCGCGGCTGCGCAGCGCCGCGCCCGACTCCACCAGCACCTGCGCGTTCCGTTCCTCCTGCCCGGGGATCGGCCTGAGCAGCACCATCGGCAGGCCGAGCGCCTTGGCCTCGGTGGTGGTGAGGCCGCCCGGCTTGCCGACGAGGACGTCGGCGCCCGCCATGACGCGGTGCATCTCCTTGGTGTAGCCAAGCACCTCGAGCGAGTTTCCGCGCCCGTCGCCTGCGGGCCACGATGCCGCCAGGGCCCGCATGCCTGCCTCGAGCGCCTCGTTGCGGCCGCACACCACGGTGATGTCCGCCGAGCGCAGCGTGCGCAGGAGCGCGGCGGCCGTGGCCTCGATGTCGCCGATCCCGAACCCGCCGCCCGTGAGCAGGACCCGCGGCCGTGCACCGCCGCGCAGCCCCGCGCTGGCCGGGCCGAGCGCCGCCATGTCGAAACGCGGGTCGACCGGGATGCCGGTGACCTCGACCCGCGAGGGATCGAGGCCGCCGGTGATCGCGGTCCGGCGCGCGGCCGCGCTCGCGACGCAGGTGGCGTCGCTGCCGCGGTGCAGCCAGACGGCGTGCGGGTGCTCGTCCGTCACCACGGTGACGAGCGGCACGTCGAGCGTGCCCTCGCGCCGCATGCGGCCCAGCACGGCGGTCGTGAGGAAGTGCGTCGAGACCACGACGTCCGCCGTGTGCAGGCCCGGGTGCCCGCGGAAGCGGCGCAGCACGCGGTCCTGCAGGCGGTCCATCACCGAGACCAGCCCGCGCCCGCCGTGCCGCGGCACGTCCATGCGGTCGTAGAGCATCCCCATCACGCGCGGCGCGCGGCGGATGGCCTGCAGGTAGCCGTCGCGGTAGACGGCGGTGAACCAGCGGTCGGCGTGCTCGAGCGCATCCACGAAGAGCTCGCTCCCCGAGTGGCCGCGCGCACGCAGGGCATCGCGCACCGCGACCGCCGCGCGCCCGTGGCCGCAGCCGACGGCCGCGCCGCAGTAGGCCACGGAGAGCGGTCGGTCCGCCGGGTCGTTCGAATGCTCAGGCCGCACGTTCGCCTGCCTCGTCGAGCTGCAGGGCCTCGGTCTCCTCCGCGTGGTCGGGCCGCCAGCCGATCGCGCGGAGCATCGCCTCGACATCGATCACCTCGAGCCGTCCGTCCGGGTGCTCGACCAGCGCGGAGGCGCGTTCCACCCAGTCGCCGCAGTTTGCGTAGCCGATGCCGTCGGCGCGAACGTGGGTGCGCGGGTCGTGGATGTGCCCGCAGACCACGCCGTCCAGCCCGCGCCTCCGGGCCTCGTCGCAGAGCACCTCCTCGAACTTCGAGACGAACGTGCACGCGCCCTTGACCTTCTTCTTGATGGCCTGCGAGAACGACCAGCGCGGCAGGCCGAACACCGCGCGCACGCGGTTCACGCCGACGTTGAGCGCCACCAGGTAGTCGTAGGCCCATGTTCCCACCAGCGAGAGCAGCTTCGAGTTCTGCACCACGAGGTCGTATTCGTCGCCGTGGCAGACGAGGTATCGGCGGCCGTCGGCCATCCGGTGCACGGCCTGCTTGGCGATGGCGATGCCGGCGAGGTCGATGCCCGCGTAGTTGCGGAGCGAGTCGTCGTGGTTCCCGGGGATGTAGGTGATGGCGGTTCCGCGCTTGGCAAGCTTCAGGAGGCGGCGCACGGACTGGTTGTGCGTGGCCGGCCACGACCAGCGCTGCCGCAGCGCCCACATGTCGACGATGTCGCCGACGAGGTACAGGCGCTCGCATTCGAGCCGCTTGAGGAACGCGGCGAATTCCTCGGCGCGCACGCCGCGGAACCCCAGGTGGACATCGCTGACGAAGACGGTGCGGTAGGCGAACACGGCATGCCCTCCATCGCATGTCGGCCGTCGCCCGGCCGGGGCGTCCGCGCGTCCATGCGCCGACGCAGGCATCATCGGCGTGCCGTGTTTGGATTCGGTTGGCGTCGCGCGCCGTTTGCGCATCCCGCGCAATGGCAGCGGCCCGCCACGTGGGTGGACGGGCCGCTGCGCACGGGGGGTCTCGGTGGCCTGGTCCGGTTGCTCCCCGGGCCAGAGCCGAGGGCCTGGTCAGGGCTGCCAGGCGCCGAGCAGCAGGCCGAGGTCGAAGCCCGTGATGACGTTGTCGCCGTCGAGGTCGGCCACCGGGTCGAAGGCGCCCCAGTTGCCGAGCAGCATGCCGAGGTCGAAGCCGTTCACGGCGCCGTCGCGGTTGAGGTCGGCGGGAAGGAAGTTCACCGCGGCCGCGATGCGGAAGGCCGGGGCAGCCGCATCGGCATCCACGAAGACGTCGAGCTCGAAGCCCTGGTCGGTGGTCAGCTCGACCTTCCAGACCGGGCCGGCGTCCTCTGCCTTCAGCTCCACGCCGTGGAACGACGCGGTCGGGTGCTGGGCCATGGCCGTGTCGAGCGCGGCGCGGGCGTCGACCGTCACGCTGCCGAGCACAGCGATCTCGTCGGCGATGCGGGCGAGCTGGTCGGCGGACGGCGTCCACGACACCGTGGCCAGGATCGCGCCGTCGGCGGCGCTCGAGGTGACCATCACCAGCTCGCCGCTCTCGGCGTTCCAGAAGATGGTCTCGAGGCGGCCGGAGAGGTTCTCGATCTCGGCCTCGGCGCTCAGCACCGGCAGGCCGGTGGCGGCCATGGCTGCGGAGAGCGCGGCACCGAAGTTGGTGCCGGGGACCGAGTCCTCGCCGTCATCGTCGCCGCCGCCGTGGTGCGGGACCACGTTGCCGGTGACCGAGTCGACGTAGACCTTCAGCGCATCGTCGTTCAGCATGACCTGGTAGGCCAGCATGCCGAGCTCGATGTCAAGGCTCACCTTGTTGGCGGCCGCGCCCTCGGGCGAGGCGGCCACGGCGCGCTCCACGGCGCCGCCGAAGTCGATGGTCGCGTTCGGGAGCATGGACAGGATCTGCTCGATGATCGCGAGGCCCTCGGCCTCGATCGCCGAGGTCTCGACCGCGCCCGCGGCGCCGGTGGTGGCGTTGATGCGGACGTTGCGGTTGAGGTTCGGGGCGGCGAACAGGTCGGCGTCGTAGACGAGCACGCCGTTGCGCAGGCGCTGCTCGACCTGGAGCAGGGTGGCGTCGGCGGCGGCGCCGCGCGCGGCGGCCGCTGCGGCGGCGAAGCCGATGTCGGCGAAGGCAGGCGCCACGGCGACGAGCGAGGTGGCGGCGGTGATCATGATGGCGGGACGGAACTGCATGTCTGGAACTCCTGGTTCGGGGTCGTGGCGCGGCCCGGATGGCTGCGCCGTTCACCGAAAGTGAGGAGTTCCCGCGGTCCCGGATACGTCAACGTTCGGCAAATCCGCGCAGGCGTGGTTTGCGGACGCTGCGCGCGTCAGCCCCAGTTCCCGAGCAGCAGGCCGAGGTCGAAGCCGTTCACCACGCCATCGCGGTTCACGTCCGCTCGGCACCCCGTGCACGACTGGCCCCAGCTGCCGAGGAGCAGGCCGAGGTCGAAGCCGTTGACGGCGCCATCGAGGTTGATGTCACCCTCGCGCGGGGCGGCGGGTGCCCCTGCGGTGGCAGCGCCGGCGGCAAGGCGGCCGTGGCCGATCAACTGCTCATAACCCGGATTGATGGCGTCGATCGGGAGGGCCGTCGCGGTGAGTCGCGCGATGACCTGATCGTCCATGAGGTCCGCGGTCACCGAGGCATCCGGCCATTCGGGGTGCTGCGACCGGACCAGTGCCGCGGCGCCGCTTGCCAGCGCCGTGGCGAAGCTCGTGCCCTGCCAGGCTGCCCAGCGGTTTCCCGGGACGGGACCCACGATGGCCCGCGACACGATCACCGCGCCGCCCGCGGTGCGGCTGGTCGCACCGGGCGCGGTCATGTCCGCCTTGGGGTTGAAGTTCGAGAACGTGGCGAGCACGTCGTCCGGATCGGTCGCGCAGACGGCAAGCACGCTGCCGAGCGCCGCCGGGAACTCCTCGGGGTCCTCGCGGGCCATGTTGCCCATTGCCGCCACCACAACGCTGCCCCGAACGGATGCCTCGTTGGCGAGGTCCTCGATGAGCGCGGAGCTGTAGGTGCTGCCCAGGCTGAGGTTGATCACGTCGGCGCCGCGGTCGAGCGCGAACGCCATGCCCTTGGCGATGGTCCAGAGATCGCCCACGCCGTCGCTGTTGAGGACGGTCACCGGCAGGATCCATGCGCGCGGTGCCACGAGGTGCACCATGCCCGCGACGAACGTGCCGTGGCCCACCTGCTCGTCCACAAGGCCGTCCCCGTCGTCATCCGCGCCGTTGGCGCCGTCGGCGAATCCGGCCCCGGGGATGAACGACGCACCGCCGGGGAGCACGCGTCCCTCAAATGCCGGGTGCGATGCATCCACTCCGGTGTCGAGCACCGCGATCAGCGTTCCCTGGCCGAGCGACTGGCCTCGCGAAGCGGGAAGCCCGATCACGCCGCCTGCGTACTGGTCGGCGAAGACGCCGGGATCAAGGCCGAACTGGCTGATCCAGAAGCTGTCGGTGCGGCCCTCGCCGGACTGGCCCGCGTAGTTGAGCTCTGCCCACGTGGCCACGCCGAGCGAGACCTGCGCATCGCAGAAGCTCGCGGCCACGTGGTAATCCTGGCCGGCGCGGAGGCGGTAGCGCAGCTTGTGGATCGGGCGGCCGTCGATGCCGTCGATGATGGCCACGTCGTCGAAGGTGGCGGCCGCGGCGGCCACGTAGGCGGAGAGCTGCGCCGGGGTCTCCGTGCGCATCATCATCTCGTTGTTGATGAGCGGGTCCGTGGGAACGCCCGCGGACAGCGGTCCGCAGGTCATCGCCGCGGCGATTGACGCAAGGATGGTGCGGAGGATGTTCACGCTGAGTCCTGGGTCATGGGAAGTGTGCCCGTTCATGGGGCAAGCGCAATGAAAGGCGCCCAACGGGCCGCCGGAAGGCCTGATTCGCAGGCTTCCCGCTGCATCCGGTGGAGCGATAAGGCGAGCGAGCCATGGTTCGCGGACGTCTGCGCATGGAGGCGCGCCATGAGTCCCGCGGCGTCGGCGTCGTGCACCGGCCAGAGCGTGACCACGGCTTCTGCCACGCGGGCCTCGCAGAGCGCCCGCAGCAGGCCGCCGGTCTCGTGGCCGCGGCCGAGGGATGCGCGGCCGGTCTCGCAGCCGCTGAGGACGACGCTGGCGCCCGCGAGCGGAAGCGCCGCGAACTCGCGCGCGTTCAGCCAGCGGTCGGCGAATCGGAGTCCGCTCAGGCGCGGGTGCGCGGCATCGAATCGTCCGTGCGTCGCCACGTGGATGACCCCGCGGCCCTCGACGCCGGAGGCGAAGGCCGCCGCGGTTGCGCCGTCGCCGACGAGGAGCTCCGTGTCGATCCCGCCTGCGCGGAGCGTCCGCGCGATCGCCTCCGCCTCGGGCCCGAGTTCCGGGGCCAGCGCATCGGGAACCGCGGCCACCAGAGCCCCGCGGTCGCGGCGCTCGACCGCGCTGCCGCGGCGCTCCGCCAGCGCGGAGGCGCTCGGCACGTAGGTCGTCTCGCGTTCGCAGGCCGCGCCCGCTGCGCCGAGCGCATGGAACGGGACACCGCACAGGAAGCCATGCGGGACCACGATGCGCCTCTCGGCGGTGCGCGCCCAGCCCGGAAGCGGCGCCACCAGCGCGGCGTGCAGCTCGGCGAGGCACTCGTCGACGGAGCGGCGCAGGCGCTCCTCGCGCGGCCCGCCGCCGGGCACCGCGGGACGGCGCAGCAGGAACCCGAGCCGCTCGGCGACAGCGGCCGCATGCGCGGCGTCGCCGCATTCGACCGCCGTCGCGGCGTGCCCCGTACCCATGGCCACGCACAGCACTCGGTCGAGCCCCGTGAACCACGAGAGCAGCACCTCGCCCGGGCGCAGCGACGAGCGCACCGCGGCGATGTCGGCGGGTTCGGATGCCGCGGCGGCACCCTCGGTGCGGTCGAGCTCGCGCTCGATCTCGCGGATGGCCACGCGCCAGCCGTCGAGCTCCACGCGGCGCTCGCCCGGGCGCGGCGGGGTCGAGATCCGCGCGTAGAGCTCGTTGAGCCGCGCCTCGAGCTCGCGCGCGCGGGGCGATCGATCGTCGCGTGCGCGGTTGCGCATGGCCTCGATCAGGGCGCGGTCGCGCGTGCGCTCGATGGCCGCCAGCGCGGCCTCGGCGTCGCCGGTGGCGATCGCGGCGCGCACCGCGACGGCCGCCGCCTCGGCACGTCGGCCGATGGCGGCGCCGCGGAGGCGCTCGGCCTGCAGCGATCCACGAAGGGACTCAGTGATCGCGATGGCGCGCAGCGCGTCGGCGCCCGCGGCGGCGGAGTTCCCCGCCGCCAGCTGCGCGCGCGCCCGGCTCTCCAGCGCGTCGGCCATGATCGGCGCCACGCCCGCGCGCTCCGCGGCCGCGACGGCCGCGTCGGAAGCTGCCAGCGCGTCTGCCTGGCCGGTGCCGGCTGCGATGCGGGCCACGCACGCTCGGGCGCGGGCGGCATCGATCGGCTCCGTCGCGGCGCGTGCGGCAGCCTCGGCCGCGGCGCGTGCCTCGTCGGCGCGCCCCGCCATGGCCGCGGCCTCCGCCCCCACCAGCCCGGACATCCGTGCCTGGGCCTCGTTGCCCAGCCGGCCCCATCGTGCGGCCGCGCGCTCGGCGGCGACGGCCGCATCCTCGGAACGGCCGAGCGAGAGGAGCGCGCGGGCCATGGTGTCCTCGGTGCGCGCGCACTCCCAGGCATGGCCGGTCGGCTCCAGGGACTGCATCGCGCGGCGCGCGTTCTCGAGCGCATCGTCGGACGCCCCGATCGCCTCCAGCAGCTCGGCCTCCTCGGCATCGATGCGTGCCGCGTGGCCCTCGGCGCCCTCGGCGCGCAGGGCGCGGCGGGCCTCCTCGAAGAGCGCGATCGCCTCGCCTGCGCGCCCGGCGCGCGCGTTCAGGTCGGCGAGGTTGCCGGTGACCATGCCTGCGGCGAAGCGCGAACGCTCGCCGGAGAGCATGCGGCGAGCGTCTGCGAACGCCGCCTCGGAGTCGCCGATCCGCCCGAGCGCCAGCAGGACCTCGCCGCGCGAGTTCTGCACCTGCCCGGCGACCGTGGCGTCGGCGCCGAGCGACGCGAGCGCGGCGTCGAGCGATGCCAGCGCCTCGGCGTGGCGCCCGAGAAGGCGCAGCACGTTGGCAAGGTTGAGCTCCGCGCGTGCGGCCATGGAATCGGCGCCGGCCGCGCGCATCGCGTCGCGCGCGCGCAGCCCGCGCTCCACGGCCTCCAGCGGCCGGCCGCTCTTCGCAAGCGGGTGCATCGAGGCCACGTCCGCGCGCGCCGCGTCCACGGGGGCTCCCGCGGCGAGCGCCGCCTCGCGGCTGCGCCCGGCAACGGCGATCGCCTCGTCAAGCCGGCCGAGGTATGCAAGTGCATGGCTGGCGATGCGCATCGCTCGCGCCGACTGCACCGCGGCGCCGGCTGCCGCCGCCGCTGCGGCAATCGCCTCGGCGGCATCGAGCACGAACGCCGGTTCGCGCGCGAGCCGTCGCTCCGCGGCCGACACCGCCTCGTCGCACGCCGCCGCCAGCCCCGCGCCGAGGCTGCGTGCCCAGGCCGACCGCTCGTCCTGCGACATCGCCGCCAGGCGCTCGAGCGTCCGCTCGGGACCGTTCGGGTTGCCGGGAGCCGTGCCGGTCACGGCAGGTCGACCCCGTCGACGACGAGGACACTGCTGCCCATCGACGTCGCCAGGTCGACGCGGCCGGATGCCGTGGTGAACTCGAAGCGGCCGTCGGCCGTGCAGGCGAGCTCGCGCGGCTCGGCTGCGCCCTCCTCAAGCACCAGTACGCGCGCATGGCCGGCGGGACCGCTGCACAGCCCGCGGACGCGGCAGGTGCCGTCGCCCTCTTCGGTGCTCTCGAGATCCAGCTCCATCGCCCCGCCCGTGGAGCCGTACACCCGCTGCCGCACCGACGCGGTCGACCGCAGGCCGACGGCGGCGCCGGCGAGCTGCTCGTGCACCAGGCTGCCGCGCACTGCCTCGGCGGCGGCATCGAGCAGGCGCCCGAACCATGCCGCCGGCGTCCGGCCCGCAGCGATGCGCGCGAGGTGCTCGTGGCCTGCGGCCCGGATGCGCGCGATCGCCTCGGGGGAGGCGCCGCGCTGCGTCTCGTCGCGCAGCGCGCGTGCAATGAGGGTCTCGAAGTCGTGGTCGGTCATGTGGGGCGCTTCAGTGGGTTGAGGGTGCCGGGCGGGTTGCAGATACGGGGCTCCGGGATCTCTGACGACGAGTTGTTATTCGGACTTCGCTTCGAAGTGCGCCCCCATCCTGGCGCGGAGCTTCTCGATGCAACGGCCCCGGGTGGGGCCGATCGACCCGACGGGCATCCCCAGGCGCTTGGCGATGTCCGGGTAGTGGGGGTCGACCTCGGAGAACAGCGCCACGAGGAGGGCCCGGCAGGGGTCTCCGAGTTCGTCGAGCGCCGCGCGCATCGAGTGCATCGCCTCGAGGTCCGTCGCGCGGCGGTCGTCCGGCTCGCTGACGCTCGCGAAGTCGCCGACGAGGTCCACCGTCCGCCGGCGGTTGCGCGCCACGCGCCAGCTCTCGCGGTGCGCGCTGGTGATGAGCCACGATGCCGCCTTCGCCGGGTCGCGCAGGTCCGCGAGGTGCCGCAGCGCGGCGACGAGCACCGCCTGCGTGACGTCGTCGCAGTCCTCCGCGGGCAGGCGGTACGAGCGCGCCACGCTCCACACCAGCCGCTGGTAGCGGTCGACGAAATCGTCCCACGCGCGTGCCTCGCCGCGCAGGCACCGGTCGATGATGTCCTCGGCGCTGCGGGCCATGGCCTCAGCGCGCCATGGCGCGCTCGACCTCGTCGGCGGTGCGCGGGATGGCGGGCGTCAGCACCTCGTGCCCGTCCTCGGTGACTGCCACGTCGTCCTCGATGCGGATGCCCACGGACTCGCCGGGCAGGTACACGCCCGGCTCCACCGTGATCACGGCCCCGACCTCGAGCGGCGCGTCCGGCGAGGCATCGTGCGTCTCGAGCCCCAGGTGGTGGCCCATGCCGTGGATGAACGCGTCGCCGAGCCCGGCGTCGTTGATCACCTTTCGGCCGGCGGCATCCACCTGCGAAAGCGTGACGCCCGGGCGGATGGCGGCGATCGCCGCGGCCTGCGCGCGCAGCACCAGGTCGTAGAGCTCGCGCTGTCGCGGCGTGAAACGCCCGGACACCGGCAGCGTGCGCGTCACGTCCGCGGAGTAGCCCGCGTGCTTGGCGCCGCTGTCGAGCACCACCAGCTCGCCGTCCTTCAGGGGCTGGTCGTTGGCGTGGTAATGCAGCACCGTGGCGTTGAACCCGCCGCCCGCGATCGTGCGGAATGCGAGCTCGCGTGCGCCGTTGGTGCGGTAGGCATGCTCCACACATTCCTGAAGGTCGAACTCGTTCATCCCCGCGCGCATGTGGCGCATGGCGGCCTCGAAGCCCGTGGCGGTGATGCGGCCGGCTTCGCGGATGCAGGCGATCTCCGCCGCGCTCTTGGACGCGCGCATTCGCGGCAGCAGGTCGGAGCGGTCCTGCACCGCCGCGCCCGGCACGCGCTCGGCCTGCGCGCGGAGGACCGCGAGGTCTCCGGAGACCGGCGCGTTCCACGGCGAGAGCGGCATGAGGCAGGCGAGGGTGCGCGAGCGGCGCGTCGCCTCGAGGAGGAGCCGGCCGAGCATGCCCGTGCGCATGACGGTGTCGAAGCCCGTGCGTGCCTTCAGCGCCGAGCCGATCTCGTGCCGGAAGCCGTCCCACTTCTCCGCCTCGGGGTTCAGCGGCTTCAGGAGGAGCACCGCGCGCTTGGCCGGCACCGGGTTGGCGGGGTCGAGGAGCAGCATCGCCCCCGGCTCGTCGGTCACGCCGGTCAGGTACTCGAAGTGCGCATGCGGCTTCCACGGGTGGTGGAGCGACGGGTCGGCCTCGCCGGCCAGCACCACGCCCACCGCGCAGCCGAGGTCGGCGAGCAGTCGTTCACGGCGGGCCTTGAACTCGGGGTGGCCGATCGCGGGCGCGGCATTCGTCATCCCCGGAGGGTACCGGGGTCAATGCGCGGGCGGCGCGGCCTCGGCCTCGTCCGCCTCGCCCGGGGCAGCGTTGCCCCACACCCGGTCGCGCACGATCACGAGCAGCGCGTAGAAGACGGGCACGATCACGAGCGAGAGCACCGTCGACGCCGCGAGCCCCGCGAGCACCGTCACGCCGATCGACTTGCGCGCGTTGGCGCCGGCGCCGCTTGCGAGCACCAGCGGCACCACGCCAAGGATGAAGCTGAACGCGGTCATCAGGATGGGCCGCAGGCGCAGCCGTGCCGCGTCCATGGCCGCCTCCACGGGCGAGCGCCCGCGCTCCGAGGACTCCTTGGCGAACTCGACGATCAGGATCGCGTTCTTCGCGGCCAGGCCGATCAGCATCACCAGCCCGATCTGCGCGTAGACGTCGAGCGGCTTGCCCGCGAGCCGCAGCCCCGCCACCGCGCCGAGCGCCGCGAACGGCACCGCGCCGACCACCAGCACCGGAAGCAGCCAGCTCTCGTACTGCGCCGCCAGGAACAGGAACACCGCGACGATCGCCAGCGTGAACACCACCGGCGCCGCGTTCGACGACTTGCGCTCCTGGTAGGTGATGCCGGTCCATTCGTAGCTGATGCCCTGCGGCAGCACCTCCTCGCAGAGCCGCTCCATGAACGCCGTGGCCTCGCCCGAGCTGACGCCCGGCGCGCCCGCGCCGTTGATGGCGATGGTGTCGGTCACGTTGTAGTGCGTGAGGTTGTCGGGGCCCGCCGTCGTGCGCGCGGTGGCGAACGCCGAGAACGGCACCATGCGCCGGTCCTTGCCCGCCACGTAGATGCGGTCGAGGTCCTCGGGCGTCATGCGGTTGGGCGAGTCGGCCTGCACGTACACCTGGTAGACCTGGTTGAACCGGTTGAACTGGTTCACGTAGGCGCTGCCGAAGTTGAGCTGCAGCGCGCCGAACGCGTCGGCCACGGTGATGCCGAGCCGCTGCAGCTTGGCACGGTCGATGTCGAGCCACACCTGCGGCACGTCCTTCTGGAAGAACGTGGCGACGCCGGCCACCTTGTCGGGGTGCTTGGCGCCCTCGGCGATCAGCGCCTGGGCCGCCTGGTAGAGGCGGTCGGTGCCCAGGCCCGCGCGGTCGACGAGCTGCAGCTGGAAGCCGCCCACCGACCCGAGGCCCGGGATCGCGGGCGGGTTGAACGGGAACGCCATGCCGCCGGGCAGCGTCCACAGCAGGGGCTGCAGCCGGCGCACCAGGCTGCCCGTGTCCTGGCCGCGGCCCGTGCGCTCGTCCCACGGCTTGAGCACCGGAATGAGCACGCCGGCGTTCGACTGTGGCGCGTTGGCGATGAAGTTCGTGCCGTTGATCTCGATGATCGTCTCGATCTCGGGCTGCGCCGCCACGATCTCGCGTGCCTGCGCTGCGAACGCGTTGGTGCGCTCGAGCGGCGTGCCGGGCGGCAGCTGGTAGGCCACGAAGAAGTAGCCGTTGTCCTCGTCGGGCACGAACGCGGTGGGCGACGTGCCGACGAGCCACAGCGCCGCGGCGATGGCCGCGGTGAAGATCGCGCCGGCCACCATCCAGCGGCGGATCAGCCAGCCGACCAGCGACTCGTAGGCGCGCTCGGTGCGGCCGAAGGCGCGGTTGAAGGCGCCGAAGGGCCCGGTCTGCGCCATCTTCCGGGGGCGCAGGAAGAGCGCCGCGAGCGCCGGGCTCAGGGTCAGCGAGTTGAGCCCCGAGAAGATCACCGAGATGGCGATCGTCATGGCGAACTGGTTGTAGAGCTGCCCGGTCACCCCGGGCATCAGCGCGGCGGGCACGAACACCGCGGCCAGCACCAGCGTGGTGGCGACGATCGGCCCCGCAACCTCCTTCATGGCGGCGCTCGCGGCGCGGTACGGGTCGGTCTCGCCGTGCTCGAACTTGCGCTCGACGTTCTCCACCACCACGATGGCGTCGTCGACGACGATGCCGATCGCCAGCACCAGGCCGAGCAGCGTCAGCGTGTTGATCGAGAACCCGAGGCCGAGCATCACCGCGAACGTGCCGATGATCGACACCGGGATGGCGATCATCGGGATGATGGTCGTCCGAAAGCTCTGCAGGAAGACGAAGATGATGACGAGCACCAGCACCGCCGCCTCCCAGAAGGTCTCGACGACCTCGGCGATGCTCGCGCGCACGAAGCGCGTGGTGTCGTAGTTGATCCGGTAGTCGACGTCGGCGGGGAAGTCCGCCTTGAGCGACTCCATCGCCGCGTTCACGGCCTTGGCGATCTCGAACGCGTTCGAGCCCGGCAGCTGGAAGATGCCGAGCAGCGCGCCGGTCTCGCCATCCTGCTTGCCGGTGCTGGCGTAGTTGGCGGCGCCCAGCTCCACGCGCGCCACGTCGCGCACCTGCACGGTGCCGCGGTCGTCGCTGCGGACCACGATCTCCTCGAAGTCCTGCACCTGCTGCAGGCGGCCCAGCGCGTTCACCTGCATGGTGAAGGCCGGTGCCGTGCCGCCCGCGTAGGGCGCCGCGCCCGCCTGCCCGCCGACCGCCTGGCGGTTCTGCTCGGAGATGGCGCGGTAGACCTCGCGCGCGTCGATCCCCAGCGCCGCGAGCTTCGGCGTGTCCAGCCAGACCCGCATCGAGTACTGGCGCAGGCCGAAGTTGGACACCTGCGCCACGCCCGGGATGCGCTGCAGCGTCTGCACGATGGCGATGTCGGCGTAGTTGGAGAGGAAGTCGCCGTCGTAGGTCTTGTTGGGGCTGAAGAGCCCCACCACCTGCACGAAGTCGGTGGACTGCTTGCGCACCGAGATGCCCTGCTGCTGCACCTCGGGCGGCAGCTGCGGGATGGCCGTCTGTGCGTAGTTCTGCACGTCGACCGTGCCGATCGACAGGTCGTAGCCCACGTCGAAGGTGACGGTGATGACGGCATTGCCTCCGTTCACCGAGTTGCTCGACATGTAGATCATGCCGGGCACGCCGTTGATCTGCCGCTCGAGGAGGCGCGTCACCACGTCCGACGTGGTCGACGACGATGCGCCCGGGTAGAAGGCGGACACCTGCACCGTGGGGGGCGTGATCGGCGGGAACTGCGCCACCGGCAGGATGGTCATCGACAGCCCGCCCGCGATCACCATCAGCAGTGCGATGACGGTCGCGAAGATGGGCCGCCGGATGAAGAAGTCGATCATTGCCCGGCCTTCTTCATGCGCTCCTCGATGCGCGCCTCCACCGCCTCGCGCATCGCCTCGGGCGCGATGGTCTGCGCGCCGTCGTAGAGGCGCTGCATGCCCTCCGTCACCACCTGGTCATCGGGCCTGATGCCTTCGGTCACCACGATGCCCGCGCCCCCGCGCGGCCCGAGCGTCACCATGCGCTGGCGCGCCTTGCCCTCGGCGTCCACGGTCCACAGCGTGGCCGCGGCGGTCTGGTAGACGACGCACGATTCCGGCACCGACACGGCGCCCTCGATCCTGTCCACCTGCAGGCGGACGTTCACGTAGGCGCCGGGCGCGATCGAGCGGTCGGCGTTCGGCACCTCGATGCGCGTGCGCACGGTTGCGGTGTCGCGGTTCACGGTGTTGTCCACGAACACCACCTTGCCGCTGCGGCGCCATTCACTGCCCGGCAGCGAGGCCACCGTCGACGCGTCGCCCGCGGCCTGCATGCGCCGCAGCGCGGGCAGGTCCTGCTGCACGGGCTGGAACTCCACCCACACCGGGTCCATCTGGCGCACGGTCACCAGCACCTGCTGCGGCGTGACGTAGGTGCCCTCGTAGATGTTGGTGGCGCTCGACTGGCCGTCCACCGGGCTCATCACGCGCGTGAACGACAGGTCGAGGTTGGCCTGGTCGAGGAGCGCGCGGCGCGCATCGAGGTTGGCGCGCGCGGTGCGCTCGTTGGCGATCAGGCGGTCGAACTCCTGCTGCGAGATGGCGGCCACCTCCACCAGCGGGCGGTTGCGCGTCACCATGTCGCTGGCGTTGCGCAGCTCGGCCTCCACCACCGCGATGTCGGCCTTGGCCTTCTCCACGGCCACCTGGTACGGGCGCGGGTCGATCTCATACAGGAGCTGGCCCGCGGCGACGTCGGCGCCGTTGGCGAAGCCCTGCTTCGTGATCCAGCCCGTCACGCGCGGGATGACGTCGACCGTCCGCACGCTCATGGTGATGCCGGGGTAGTCGCGGTGCACGGGCACGTCGCCGACGGTCGGCTTCACCGTGCGCACGGGCGAGGGCGGGGGGCCCGCGGGGGCCTCCGGCGGCTTGCCGCACGAGGCGGCGGATGCCGCGAGCGCGAGGCACAGGATGGCGTGGCGGTTCTTCATGGGCGCTCCGGGGCTCAGCCGCCCGAGGGCTGCGGGTCGTGGGCGAGGAAGTCGTTGGCGGTCGGCGTGGGGTTGAACCGGCGGATGTCGTCCACCTGCGGCGGCATCGGCGCCATGTCCCACCCGCCGCCGAGCGACCGGTAGAGCTCCACGCAGTTCTGCGCGGCCAGTCCCTCGGACTGCGCCAGGCCGTCGCGCGCGATGGCGTAGGCCTGCAGGTACTGGATGAGCCGCGTGATGTCGATGGTGCCGGTGCGGTACTGCAGGAACGCGAGGTCGAAGGCCTGCTGGATCTCGTGCGCCGCATCGGCGTAGCTGGCGCGCACGCGGCGCGCGGCGCCGAAGGCGGTGATCGACGACTCCACCTGGTTCACGGCCGTCACGGCGGCCAGCTGGTAGCGCAGCAGCGCGTCGGCCGCGCGGGCGCGCGCCTGCACCACCCGCGCCTCGGTGGCGCCGGTCAGGATGTCCATGAAGCGCCAGCTCACCGCGGGCGTCACGTTGTAGGTCATGTTCTTCGAGACGTCGCCGAGCTCGCTGAACTCGGGCGCCTGGATGACGAGGTTCCCCGAGAACCCGAAGCGCGGCAGGTAGCCCGCCTCCGCGACGCCGATCTCCGCGGTGGCCGCCTGCAGCGCGCGCTCCGCCGACACCACGTCGGGCCTTCGGCGCAGCAGCGACGCCGGCACGCCCAGCGAGACGGGCAGGTCCATTCTCGGCACCGGCGCATCCTCGATGACCATCGCTCGCACGTGCTCGGGCGGCTCGCCGAGCAGGATGGCGATCCCCGCCACCTGCTGCGCGATCAGCCCGTCGAACCGCTCCGCGTCGCCCATCGCGCTGGCGCGCCGGGAGCGAACCTCGGCGAGCTCCACCTTGGACCCCGCCTGGTAGCGCACCTTCTTCTCGATGGCGTCCACCAGCTTGTCGTAGCCGCGCACGAGGTCGCGGAACGCGGCGCGCTCCGCCTGCAGCTGGCGGATGGTCATGTATGCCTGCGCCACTTCCGCGCGCACGCTCACCAGCGCCGCGCGGTAGTCGGACGCCGCCATCTGCACGCGCGCCACGCCGGCCTCGATCTGCCGGCGCACCGCGCCCCAGACGTCGACCTCCCACGTGGCCGAGGCGATGTTCCACTGCCAGTTGCTGAAGCCCACGCGCAGCGCGTCGGGGTTCGGCACGCCGAGCTGGTTGGCGTCGATCCGGCGCCAGCTGTACGCCAGCCCCGTGTCCATGTCGGGGAAGAGCCGCGAGAACGCCACCGTGTACTGCGCGCGGAACACCTCGAGCGCCAGCAGCGAGCGCCGCAGGTTGATGTTCTGGATGTCCGCGCGCGACACCAGCTCGTCGAGCACCGGGTCGTTGAAGTTCTGCCACCATCGCTCGCTGCGCGGCTCGGCGGCCTCGAGGCCGGGCTCGCGCTGGGCGGTGAAGCGGTCGGTGACCGGCAGCGCCGGCTCCTGGTAGTCGGGGCCGATGGCGCAGCCGCCGAGCGCAAACCCGGCGGCGATGGTCATGGATGCGGCTGTCCGCATTCGGCCAAGTGTAATGGTGGGCCGCGGGCTCAGGCCGCGGCCTTGGAGCCCTTGCCCTGGAGGATCCGGTTCGCGTAGGTGTTCATCGCGTCGCGGAGCTGCTCGAAGCTGTCGAGCACGTAGAGGATCGGCTGGTAGTGGTCGATCTCGAAGCTCGTGCCGCACACGGTCTCGAGGTCGAAGGGCCGGCGGTCGACCGACGGCGACGCGAGCGCGTGCTTGCTCTCGCCCGGGCTGGAGATGAGGCCGCTGCCGTAGAGCCGGTTGCGCCCGCCCTCGCGGATGAGCCCGAACTCAACCGTGAACCAGAAGAGCCGCGCGAGGCGCTCCATGTGGTACGGGTCGTCGGTGGTCAGCGCCGCCTTGCCGTACGTCTGCAGGAAGTCGGCGAACACAGGGTCCGCGTGGAGCGGCACGTGCCCGAAGATGTCGTGGAAGATGTCCGGCTCCGGCAGGTAGTCGATCGACTGCTTCGGCCGGATCACGATGGTGGTCGGGAACTCGCGGCGCGCGAGGCACGCGAAGAACGCCTTCGCGGGCAGGTACCCGGGCACGGCCTTGCTCTGCCAGCCCGTGAGCGGCATCAGGAACGTGTTGACCGACTTCGGCCCCTCGAGGAACGGGATGTAGTCGCGCACCAGCTTGATGCTGGCCGCGCCGTTGAGGTACACGCCGCTCGCGTTGTCGGCCAGGAACTCCATCTGGCGGTCGTACAGGATGCGCCAGGTCTCCTGGTTCTCCTCGGTGTAGCCCGCGTAGTTCTGCCCGATGTACGCCTTGGTGATGTCGCCGAACCCGGGCTCGCCGAAGCGGTTGGCGTATTCCTGCGCGGCGCGTCCCTGCGGGCCGTCGATCATGGCGTGGTTCAGGCTTCCGGACATCGAGTTTGCCATCGTCGTTACCTCGCGCGCCAGTGTAGGAGGAAAGTCAGCCCGCTCCGCCCGGCCGGTTCTCGAGCCGCGACCGCACCTCGGCCGCCGACGCGAACGGCGGCACCGCCGGGATGCGCGCGATCCCCACCTGCGCGCGCGCGTCGATGCCCCATGGGTCGACGCCCACCACCTTGGGCGCCGCCAGCCGGTGCCCGCCCGCGCCCGGCGCGGCGGCGGCATCCACCACGGCCTGCCGGCACCCGGCGTTCAGCTCCTTGCAGAGCGCGGCCTCCTGGGCCGCGAACGGGTTGGCGCGCACCAGCGCCTGTCCGTCGATGAAGTAGCCGCGGTAGCGCCCCGCGTCGACGAGGACCTTCGCCCAGCGCACGTCCGGCGGCTCGCCGTGGTAGATGCACCAGCGGTCGCAGAGGGCGCCGTCGGGGCCGTCCTCCTCGATCTGCTCGAGCGTCACCTGCAGCACCAGCGAGTCGTCGCCGTCGTCCGGGAGCTCGAGCGCCACGTCCACCGAGCGCAGCATCGCCACCATCACGGGCGCCACCAGGTTGCCGTCGGGCGTGGGCGCCACGCGGATCTGCACGCGCTCGCCGTCGAAGCGGATCCATCCCGAGAGGTGCGCGCGCAGGAACTGGAATGCCTCGTCGGCGATCTCGTCGCTCATCGCGCGGATCGTATCGCGCCACCTACGATGCCCGCGTGACGCATCTCTGCGTGTCCATCTCGGTCGAGGCAGCCGACGAGGTCGAGGGCGCGCTCGCCGACGCGCGCCGCGCCGCCGAGCGAGGCGCCGACCTGGTGGAGTGGCGCGTCGACGCGCTCGCCGAGCAGCCCGACGCGCTGCGACACGTGCGACGGCTGGTGGCGGACTCGCCCGTGCCGTGCATCGTCACCGTGCGGGGCGCGCGCGAGGGCGGCGACTGGCAGGGCACCGACCAGGACCGCGTCTCGTTCCTCGAGGCCCTGTGCGCCGCGGGCGACGGGCCCGTGCCCGCCTACGTGGACTTCGAGCTCGCGGACTTCCAGCGCAGCGCCAACCTGCGGCAGAAGGTCGAGCTGTGCGTGGCGCACGCGGGCCAGCAGCGCGCGGTGTCCACGCGGCTCATCCTGAGCGCGCACGACTTCGAGGGACGGCCCGCGGACCTCTCGCGGCGCTGGGCCGCGATGGCCGCCGCCGACTCCTGCGCCGTGGCGAAGGTCGCCTGGCGCGCGCGCAGCGTCCGCGACAACCTTGAGGCCTTCGAGCTGCTGCGCACGCGCTCCAAGCCGTCGATCGCGCTGTGCATGGGCGACGCCGGGCTCCTGAGCCGCGTGCTGGCGCCGAAGTTCGGGGCGTTCCTCTCGTTCGCCGCGGCCGGCACCTCCGCCGACGCGGAGCGTGCGGCCGCGCGTGCCGCCGGCACCGCGCCCGGGCAGGCCACGGTCGAGGACATGGTCGAGCGCTGGGGCTTCCGCCGCATCGGCCCCGGCACGCGCGTCCTCGGCGTGGTCGGCTGGCCGGTCGGGCACTCGCGCAGCCCCGAGCTGCACAACGCGTGGTTCCGGGAGCGCGGGATCGACGCCGTGTACCTGCCGATCCCGGTGCCGCCCGAGTACGAGCACTTCAAGGCCACCGTCGCCGAGCTCGTCGCGTTCGCGCCGCTCGACTTCCGCGGCGCGAGCGTGACGCTGCCGCACAAGGAGCACCTGGTGCGCTTCGTGCGCGAGCAGGGCGGCCATGTCGACCCGCTCGCCGCGCGCATCGGCGCGGCCAACACGCTGCTCGTGCGGCCGGGCGGGCTGGTCTCGTGCACCAACACCGATGCGCCCGCCGCGGTCGATGCGCTGTGCGGCGGCATGGGCATCGAGCGAACGGCGCTCGCCGCGCGCCGCGTCGCGGTGCTCGGCGCCGGCGGCGTGGCGCGCGCCGTGGCCGCGGGGCTTGCCGACGAGGGCGCGCGCGTCGTGGTCTTCAACCGCAGCGAGGCCCGCGCCCAGGCGATGTGCGACGACCTCTCGCGCGCCGCCGACGGCACGGGCGCATGCGGCGCCATGCCGGGGCGCATCGTCGCCGGGCGATCCTCCGAGATCGGCTGCGGCTGCTTCCACGCCTTCGTCAACTGCACCCCGGTCGGCATGGAGGGCGGCCCCGACCCGAAGGGAAGCCCGCTCCCGGACGACGTGCCGCTCGACGGCTCGGTCACGGTCATGGACACCGTGTACGCGCCGCGCGAGACGCCGCTCCTGCGCGAGGCCCGCTCCCGCGGCGCGCGCGTCGTCGACGGCTGGGACATGTTCGTGCGCCAGGCCGAGCGGCAGTTCGCGCTCTGGCCGGTCGGCTGAGGCGCGGGGCTATCCTTGCCCGAGATGCTCAGCTACCGCACCGCAGGCGAGTCGCACGGACCAACCATGCTCGCGTTCGTGGAGGGCCTGCCCGCCGGGCTGCGCGTCGACACGGGCTTCATCGACGCGGAGCTCGCGCGCCGCCAGGGCGGCTACGGCCGCGGCGCGCGCCAGCGGATCGAGACCGACCGCGTGCGGATCCTCAGCGGCGTCCGTGCCGGCATCACGCTGGGGTCGCCGGTCGTGCTGGAGGTGGCGAACGCCGACAGCCGGCTCGACGATCCCGTGCGGACGCCGCCCGTCACGCGCCCGCGCCCCGGCCACGCCGACCTCGCCGGGAGCCTCAAGTGGCTCACCACCGACTGCCGCGGCACCCTCGAGCGCGCGAGCGCCCGCGAGACGGCCGCGCGCACCGCGGCGGGCGCGCTGGCGCGATGCCTGCTCCGCGAGTTCGGCATCGAGTGCTTCGGCTTCGTCAGCGGCGCGATCGACGCGCTCTGCGAGGTGCGGGTCGATGCCGCGTCGCTTGCCGCGCTGCGCGCCGCGCGCGACGCGAGCGAGGTCTGCTGCCCGAATCCCGAGACCTCCGCGCGCATCGTCGAGCACATCCATCGCGCCAAGACCGAGCAGGACACCGTGGGCGGGCGGGTCGAGGCGCACGTCCTCGGAGTGCCGCCGGGCCTCGGCACCTGCGTGCAGTGGGACGAGCGGCTCGACTCGCGCATCGCCGCGGCCGTCATGGGCATCCAGGCGTTCAAGGCGGTCGAGATCGGCCTCGGCACCGACTGCGCGTGGCGCTTCGGCAGCCAGGTGCACGACCCCATCGAGCACGACCGCGCCCGCGCGGCCGAGCCGCACCTCGGCTTCGTGCGCCCCACCAACAACGCCGGCGGCCTCGAGGGCGGCATGACCAACGGCATGCCGGTGGTGGTGCGCGGCACCATGAAGCCGATCTCCACGCTGCTGCGCGGCATGCCGAGCGTCGACCTCGTCACGCATGCCGCCGAGCGAAGCCAGTACGAGCGCAGCGACGTGAGCGCCGTGGCCGCGGCGAGCGTGGTCATGGAGAACGTGGTCGCCTTCGAGGTGGCGCGCGCGTTCATCGCGAAGTTCGGCGGCGACTCGATGGACGAGCTGCGCGCGCACCATGAGGCCACGGTGCGCCTCGCCCGCGCGCTGCACGGCGACGGGCGCGGAGGCCCTGCGGTCAGCCGGTGACGCGCCGGGCAAGCCACGCACGCGCGGCATGCAGGTCGCGCTCGGCGTCCTCGGCCGGAATCTCGAGCATCGACGCGATCTCGTCCACCTCGAGGCCAGCGACTTCGTGGAGCGACAGCACCTCTGCCTGGCGCGGCTCCTCCTCGGCCAGTTCCTGCAGCGCCCGCCGCAGCCTGCCGATCTCGGCGGCGCGTGCAGGCGACGCGGCCAGGCGCCGCCGCGCCCGCTCGGCAAGCACGCGCAGCACCAGGCCAGCCGCCACCGTGGCGCTCGCCGCGGGCGAGCGGTCGTCCGTGGCCGATCCCGCACCGACGGCGCGGCGCAGCGTTCGATAGTGGGTGCCGAGAATCCCTGCGGCTGCCGCCTCGGGCGCGGACGTCTCGCTGACTTCCGAACCCATGACTTCCGAACCCATGACTTCCGAACCCATGACTTCCGAACGCATGACTTCCGAACGCATGCCTTCGGAACGCATGACTTTGGAACGCATGCTTTCGGAACTGTGGTCGTGGTCTCGCATCGCGGCAGCGCCGGGGCGGGCCTCGAAACACGGCCCGGAAACGGCGTCGGTGGGGCGGGGACGGCGCTTCCGCACCATCCCCGGAAGAGAACGCGCCGCGCGTTTCGGCGCTTCTCATGAATTCCGCAGCGATTTTCCACTTTTTGGCGCCCCTGCTGGCGTGGAACTTCCTTCAATGCCCCCCATGTCCAAGAAGCTCATCGCATCGACCCTCGGCGTCGTCTCCCTCGTGACCGGCTTCGGTGCCGGGCAGGCCGTGCCGGCTGCCCCCGCCGCACCGAAGGACAAGTCGCTGTTCTCGTTCAAGACCGCTGCGCTCGACGGCGCGCCCGTCGACCTCGCCGCCTACAAGGGCAAGGCGGTGCTGGTGGTGAACGTCGCCAGCAAGTGCGGCTACACGCCGCAGTACGCCGACCTCGAGACGCTGTGGAAGGAGTACAAGGACAAGGGACTGGTGGTCATCGGTTTCCCGTGCAACGACTTCGGCGGGCAGGAGCCCGGCACGTCATCGGAGATCGGCGAGTTCTGCCGCAAGAACTACGGCGTCAGCTTCCCGATGATGTCGAAGGTGCAGACCAAGGCGGGCGAGGGGCAGAGCGAGATCTATTCGTTCCTCGCCGCCGCCACGGGCAAGCTCCCGAGCTGGAACTTCGGCAAGTACCTCGTGGGCCGCGACGGCGTGCCGGTGGCGTTCTACGGCTCGGGCGTGAAGCCCACCGGCGACGAGCTGCGCAAGGCCATCGACACGGCGCTTGCGGTCAAGCCCGTATCCTGACGGGATGACCATGATTTCAAGGCGTTCGCGTGCGTTCCTGGCCGCCTGCGCGCTGGCCGGTGCGCTGCTGCCGTCCGCCGCGGTTCGCGCGGGCGGGCTGGAGGACGCGCTCCGCAAGGTGCCCGCCGATGCCGCCGGCGTCGTGGTGGCTCCCAGCCTGAAGGCCGCCAGCGACGACCTGCAGCTTGCGCTCGACCGCATGGGCCGCGCCGAGGCCGCGCTCGGCGGCCGCCCCATCGACCTGCTGAAGGCGCAGGCAGGGGTCGGCGCGGGCTTCGACGACCGCGGGTCGTTCGTCGCATGGAGCCAGCCGCGCGCGGGCGGGTTCGCCAACGCCGCGGCCTTCGCGGTCACCGACGCCGACGCGTTCATCGCCGCGATGTTCGACGCCGCGCCGGAGGCCAGGGACGGCGCGATGCGCTCGCGCACGCTCGGCACTGCCGTGTGGGTGCGCAAGGCGGGGTCGCACGTGCTGGTGGCCGATGCCGACGTGCTCGGCGCGTGGACTGAGGGCGATGCATTCGCCAAGCGCCTCGAGGAGCGGATCGGCAGCCGCGGCATGGAGATCGTGCGTGGAAGCGATCTCTTCTCCTGGGCATCGGACGCCGTGATGCGCGTGGCCGCAGCCAAGGCGCGCACCGCGGCCGTGCTCGACGAGGGCGTCGCAGGCATGCTTCCCCGCGGCGACGCGCCCGAGGCCGGCGCCGCCGCGGCGCTCGAGGCCGCGGCCAAGGGTCGCGAGCGATCCGCGGCGGTGCTCGAGCAGGTCACGGACGGCATCGTGGCCGTCGACTTCGATGCGCTCGCGGTGATGGTCCGCGGATGGGCCCGCTTCGCGCCGGGCAGCGAGTTCGCCAAGGCGATCCCCGCGTCCGCGCCGGGTGCCGCCGGCCGCGCGGCCACGGCGCTCCTGGGGAAGCTCCCCGCAGGCGCCCCGTTCCTCGCGCTCGGCATCGACCTCGAGGCGATGGGCGGCCTGAAGCACCTGCGCACCGTGCTGGCCACCATGCCGCAGGGCGACCGGCTGCAGCTGCCGGAGTGGCTTGACCGCGTGCAGGACAAGGTGAAGCAGGTGCAGGTCGCCGCGTACCCGAGCAAGCTCGCCATCATGACCGGCGGGTTCCTCAACGATTCATCCATGGTCGTGGTCACCGACGATCCCGCCGCGGTCAAGGCCGGGCTGCGTTCATGGGTGGAGTCGCAGGCATGGGAACGCGGCGGCCTGCGGAGCGAGCCGACGTGGGAAGAGGCGCGCACGCTGAAGGACGGAAGCACGGTCACGGCGTTCTCGGTGAAGGAGACGGTGACCGGGCCCGGGCCCGACGCCACCGAGCGCCTGATGAAGCAGCTGGTGCTCGGGACGCGGGGCCTGCACGGCTTTGCCCGCGAGGTGCCGGGCGCGCTGGTGGTCACCTACAGCCAGCGCACCGACGTGCTCGGCCGGGCCACGTCCGCGGCCAGCGGCGGCGCGCCTGCGCTGGGTGCCGGCGGCGTGGTGCGCGCGATGTCGCCGTGGCTCGTGCCCGATGCCGACCTCGTTGCGTTCGTGGGCGTGGGCCAGCTGCTCGAGGCCGCGCGCCAGGTGGCAAGCGCCCTCCCGGGCGGCGCCGCGGAGATGGTGCCCGAGGTGGCTGCGGGTCTCGAGCCCGTCGCCTTCGCGGTGCGGTCCAAGGATGCCACGTGGGAGGGCGCGATGGTGGTGCCGGCCGGCGTGCTCGGTGCCGCCTTCGACGTCGCCAAGGCCCGGGCGCGTCAATGACGCAAGCGAACGTCCTGCGCGCGCGCGAGCGTTCGTTCCCGTGGGGCGCAGGGGTTGCGCCGCACCTGATGGGCATCGTGAACGTGACGCCGGACAGCTTCAGCGACGGCGGGCTGCACCTCGATGCCGCGGCCGCCATCGACCACGGCGAACGCTGCGCGCGCGAGGGAGCCGTCATCCTCGACGTGGGCGGCGAGTCCACGCGGCCCGGCGCCGCCCGCGTGCCCGACCACGAGCAGGTGGCGCGCGTGCAGCCCGTGGTGCGTGCGCTGGCCGCGCGCCATGCCGTGTCAGTCGACACCACGCGCGCGGCCGTCGCCCGCGCGGCGCTGGAAGCCGGCGCATGCATGGTGAACGACGTCAGCGGCGCCACCGAGGAGCCGGGCATCGTGGATGTGGCCGCGGAGGCGGGTGCCGCGCTCGTCCTGATGCATCGCCGCTTCGCGCCGGGCGACGACCGCTGGAGCACCGAGCACGATCCCCGGCGCGCCACCGCCGACGTCGTCGCCGAGGTGCGTGACTGGCTTGCCGCACGCGTCGACGATGCCGTCCGCCGCGGCATGCCTCGCGACCGCGTGGCCATCGACCCGGGCATCGGGTTCGGCAAGGACGTGGCGCAGAACGTGGAACTGATCGGGAGGCTCGGGGAGTTCGCATCCCTCGGCATGCCGGTGCTGGTTGGTGCGAGCCGCAAGAGCTTCCTCGGCGCGCTCGCGGGCGAGCCCGACCCGGCGCGCCGCGACCCCGCGAGCGTCGTCGCCGCGATGGCCGCCGCGGCCCGCGGCGCCGCCATCCTGCGCGTGCACGCGGTGGGGCTCCATGCGAAGGCGCTCGAGGAAGCGAAGGCGCTCGAGGAAGCGCGCAAAAACACGCACGCGCCGTCGGCGGACATGGACGGCGCGTGCGTGTGGCGCAGCTGGCCGCCCTGGTAGGCGAGCCGCGCGCTCGTTCGTGAGATCAGTCGCGGCGGCGGCGGCGGGCGACGCCGGCCACTGCCAGCGCAACCAGCGCACCGGGCGCCGGCACGCCGCGCAGTTCGAAGGCACCTGACGTCCCGTCGGTCACGGGGGCCCAGAAGCCCCAGTCGCTGGAGACGTCACCGGTGGTGAAGAAGGCCTGCGTGTTGAGCTGCGAGCCATCGGCCTGGCCGTCGACCCATGCGAAGGCGCTGCCCTCGGGGTCGGCGAGCACGCCGCCGATGGTGAGGATGTAGCTGCCGGTGGACAGGGTGACGTTGTTGGCCAGCGCCATGTCCAGTCGGAAGACGGGACTGTAGATGCCCGGCGTGAAGGTCTGCTGCTGCACCTGCAGGATGTCGGCGATCGGGATGAACCAGTTGGCCACCGTGGGGTACTGGCCGGTGGAGCCTTCGAGCCGCATGATCTGCACCTGGAGCGCGGAGATGTTGGAGCTGAGCGCCGTCTGCGACGGCGGGTTCTGCCCGATGTATTCGCTGGCGGCCCAGGCGCTGAGGCTGGTCAGCGTCCAGCTGGGTGCGGCCACGTCGAAGCGCTGCGCGAGTGCTTGGCTGTAGAAGTAGTTGCCCTGGCTCTGGAGCGAGTCGGAGAACGTGGCGTCCTGCACGAAGCGCCCGCTCGAGGGGTCGAAGGTCGGCGTCACCGGGAGGTTCTGCGCGAGGACCGACCCGCCCGACTCCGCGGATGCGGTGGATGCAACGATGGAGATGACTGCAGACGCGGCAAGAAAGCGCATCGCGAACCCTTTTCGAAAGCTCCCAACGTCTCTGGAAACAAGACGTGCCAGCGGACCGTGCAAGCGTCCGAAGCATCGGGAAGGTGCCCCGGATCCCGTGAGAATCAACCTCCGGACACTCCGTTTCCCCGCAAACAACGCGGTTTCTCCGGAGAAGCCGTGAAAGGGCTCATTACGGGACGCATGCCCCCCATGCCGAGAGCAGCAATCCGAGGTCGCTGCCCCCGACGGCGCCGTCGCGGTCGAGGTCGGCGGGGCCCGCGCCGGGCCCCCAGGCCGCCAGCAGCAGGCCGAGGTCCTCGCCGTTGACCGCGCCGCTGCCGTTGAGGTCGCCCGTGCAGCAGCCGCCCGTGCGCAGTGCGCAGAGCTCGAGCACCAGGTACTCGGCAGCATCGAGGTTGCCGTCGCCGTTCACCGAGGCCGCCACCTGCTGCGCGGGGCGGAGCGCGCCGCCGTTGGCATTGGCGTAGGCCACCGCCGCCAGCGAGACTGCGTCCGGCACCGTCCCGAGGAGCGACTGCAGGTCGATGGATCCCTCCAGCACGCCGCCGTTGCCGCCGGTGGCGGTCCGCGCCGAGTGCGCCGTGCTGACGTTCGCGGCAGCGTCGAACCAGCCGCTCCATCCGTTGTCGTTCTCGTCGGCCACGAAGGCGCGCCACGCGGCTGACTGGCCCGCCTTGGCCCACCACGCCGGCCGCAGCCCGCCGGGCGCCGCGTCGGCGATGGCCACGAACACGTCGTCGCCCTCGCCCGCGTCCTGCGTGGCCACGTAGAGCGTGGTGCCGCTGAGTGCGGCCCAGAGCGTGCGTCCGCCGTTGGTCCCCACGGCCACGGCGCCTGCGTCAAGCGTGCCGTCCATGGTGAAGGCGTTCGTGCCGCTTCCGCCGCCGGGGCCCTGCCCGCTGCCCGTGCCCACGTACACGTGCTGGATGGCGCTGCGCTTGACGTTGCCCAGCGCATCGGTGGCCTCCACGTAGTAGTCGACGAGCTTCCCGGCCTGGCCAGGCACCGTGGCGTAGGCCTGCTTGGCGATGGCCGCCGGCATCTCAAAGAAGTTGATCGACCCGCTGTTGAAGAAGTTGCCTGCCGGGAAGTCGCGCAGCGTCATGGCCACCGTCTGCCACGCGCCCACCCCTGCGCCGCCCGCGTAGGTCTCGTTCTCGTTGGTCGAGAGCGGGTTCTGCCCGTCGGCGTCGGCGCGCCACTTCAGGTTCACCGACTGCAGGCCCGCGGTGTCGTGGACGAACGTCCACACGATGAAGTCGGGCCCGTAGGCCTTCTGCTGGTAGCCATGCTGCGGCCCGAAGTTCACGCCGCCCGGGTTCCACGGATGCCGCTGCGGGATCCAGATGGTCGGCGCGGTGCGGTCGACGGCGCCCGCGCGCGCCACGTTCGCCTGCGCGATCGCCTCGTTGCATGCGACGGCGGGCTTCACCTCCATGTCGAGCGCGGTGCCGTAGTACATGTAGCCCGAGTTGAGCGAGCCCAGGAAGTAGTGCCACGCCCGCTCGCTCGCGCGCGTGCCCGCCTGCGGGCGCAGCACGTGCGCCATGCGCACCTGCAGCGCGCGGTCAGCGTCGGCCTGCTCGGCGGCATCCACGAAGTTCTGCGCCGCGGTGATGACGGCCCAGTTGCGTATGTCCTCGGCCCATCCGTTGGCGACGTCGATCTGACCCTGCGCGTTCACGGGCGGCCAGTTCCAGTTGAGGAACTGGGGCGCGCCGAAGTCGCCCTCGGCGTTCACCCATGCGCCGTCCTCGACGTGGATCACGTCGTTGGCCGGGACCGGGTGGTTGGCCAGGTACCGCTGCACCACGGTGGGCACGTAGCCCGCGCCGGAGGCGTTGGAGACGAAGTTCGGCACCGCCTCCATGTAGTAGCTGTAGCCGCCGCCCCAGGCGTTGTCGCCGTCGTGGGCCAGCACCACCAGCATCGGGCGGTTCGGGTCGTTGCGCGGCTCGATGCGGTTCAGGTTGTCCACCCCGAGCGGCGCGTACCCATCCAGCCATCCCATGCTCTGCGAGCAGGGCACCACGATGATCTCGCTCACGGCACCCGTGTCCGGGTTCACCCATCGGGCCCGGTGCGGCTGGTGCCCGAACGGAAGCGCCTCGGCAGGTCCGCAGCCCCTGCTGATGGTGACGCGGTCATAGAAGCCCGCCGGCGGGTTCAGCTGGTCGGCGCGGTTGGGCGGGTCGCACTGCACGCCGCCCGAACCGAACGTCACGGGGAAGTCGCTGCATGCGCGCGAGACCTTCTCGCTCGACACGAACGACCACTCGATGCCTGCCTCCGCGAGCAGGGGGATCATGCGCATGCTGAAAGCCATCTCGCTGGGGAAGAACCCCTTGCTGATGCCGGGCGCCGTGCCCCAGGCCTCGCCGTAGACCTGCTTGTAGAGCGCAAGCTCCTTGCGCATCGCGCTGTCGTCGACGAGCGGCATCAGCGCGTGGTGGAACGGGAACACCACGATGTCCATGCGCGGCACCGACGGCGACCCGGCCGTGCCCCAGCCGCGCGCCTGCCGCCACGGCGCGTTCCACTGCGTGCCGTAGCCAAGCTGCCCGCCCGCCTCGGCGAAGCTCTGGATGTTGGCGATCAGCCCGCCGCTGTAGCTCACCTGTGCGCCGGCCTCTGCCGCCCAGCTGATGGCTCCGACCGTGTCGCGCGGGCGGTACTGGTAGGCGGCCACGCGGTCATCGAGGCCGAAGATCCCGCGAAGGTCGTTCTCGGGGTGCGCGGCGCCCGCGTCCTTGCGGACGATGCTCTGCCACGCGCGCTCGTACCGGCCGCCGTTGTCGTCGGGCCAGTAGATCGGCTGCTCGAGGTGCCAGAGGTAGGTGAAGTGCGTCTTCTCGGCGTGCGCTGCGCCGGCGACGGCGATCGCCAGCGCCGCCTGGATCGCGGCATTTCGGTTCGGCATGACCCCGACAGTATGCGGCGTGACCGCGGAAATCGAGCGCGCGAACCGGGCCGGATTTCCGAAATCCGACGTGCGCCCCCCCGCCGTCACCCGCCGCCGGGGCCCTTGCCGCCCGGCCTGGTCATCGCCGCCGGGTCGAGCAGGCGGTCGAGCGCCTTCGGCTCCACCAGCCTGTTGCGCAGCACGTAGGCGCGGATGGTCTCGCCGCTCTTGTACGCCTCCTTGGCGGCCTTGGCGGCGTTGTCGTAGCCGATGACCGGCGCGAGGCTCGTCACCATCATCAGGCTGCGCTCCACGGTCTGCGTGGCATCAGGGCGCAGCTCGAGGCCATCGATGCACTTCTCGCGGAACATGTCCGACGCGTTCGCGAGCAGCTCGATCGACTCGCACAGGTCGTTGGCGATCAGCGGCATGGCCACGTTCAGCTCGAGCAGGCTGCCCACGCCGCCGAAGCCGCCGAGGGTGATGCTGGCGTCGTTGCCCGCGACGCGGCACGCCACCATGATCACGCTCTCGCAGATCACGGGGTTCACCTTGCCCGGCATGATGCTCGAGCCCGGCTGCGTCGCGGGCAGGTTCAGCTCGCCGAGCCCGCAGCGCGGGCCGCTCCCCATCCAGCGGATGTCGTTGGCCACCTTGGAGAGGCTCACCGCGATCGTCTTGAGGAGCCCGCTCGCCTCCACCACGCAGTCGCGTGTGGCCTGAGCCTCGAAGTGGTTCCCCGCCTCGCGGAAGGCGATGCCCAGCTCCTTCGAGAGGATCGCCGACACCGTCCGGCCGAAGCGCGGGTTGGCGTTGATGCCGGTGCCCACGGCGGTGCCGCCGATCGGCAGGTTGCCCGCGAGCACTTCGCGGGCGCGCTCGGCGCGGGTCACCGCGTACTCGACCGCGGCCGCGTAGCCGCTGAACTCCTGTCCCACGCGGATGGGCGTGGCATCCATCAGGTGCGTGCGGCCGATCTTCACGTGGCGGTCCCATGCGCGGGCCTTGGCGGCCAGCGCCTTGTGCAGGCGCCGCAGCGCGGGCAGCAGGTGCCGGTCGATCGCCACCGCGCCCGCCACCTGCATGGCGGTGGGGAAGGTGTCGTTGGAGCTCTGCCCGCAGTTGACGTGGTCGTTGGGGTGCAGCGGGTCCTTCGAGCCGATCGCCTTGCCGCGCAGCACGCTCGCGGTGTTGGCGATCACCTCGTTCACGTTCATATTGGTGCTGGTGCCCGAGCCCGTCTGGTAGACGTCGATCGGGAAGTGGCGCATGACCTCGGCGCGGCGGTCGGCGAAGTCCTCGACCAGGCGCTCGCAGGCCTCGACGATGGCGCCGGCCTTGTCGCGCGGCAGCTCCTTCAGGCGGAGGTTGGCCTGCGCGCAGGCGCGCTTCAGCTCGAAGTACGCGGCGATCACCTGCGGCGGCACCGTGCGGCCGCTCACCGGGAAGTTGAGCACCGCGCGCTGCGTGGTGGCCCCGTAGAGCACGTCCGCGGGGACGGTCATCTGGCCCATGCTGTCCGACTCGATGCGGGTCTTTGCCGTGGTGGCGCCGCGTGCGGCGCGCTGCGTTCGCTTGGCCATGTTCTTCGCTCCTTGGGGGCGAATATGGTAGGGGGCGACGATGTCCGCCGCGCGGGCGCGAATGCGGGCTCAGCGCCGGGCGGCGGCGTCGCGCAGCCCGGCGGCCCGGCGCCCGAGCTCGGCCACGGTCGGTGCGGCCGTCTCGAGGAACTTGGCCACGGCCAGCGCGTCGTCGTGCGCCTTGCGCACCTCGTCGGCGATCTCCTCGCCCTCGCGGCGCAGCAGGTCGCCGTCCTCGCCGAGCGTCCGCAGCCTCGGCCCCAGCGCCTCGATGCGCTGCGCCCCCTCCGCCATGGCGGTCGAGAGGCGGGACGAACGCGCGCTGGCCTCGGCCGCGGCCCTCCCGAACTCGGTGGTCGCGCGCCGGCCCGCCTCGAGCGCATCGTGGAGCGCGCGCACGTTGCGCTCGATCTCCATGCTGTTGGCGGCGGCCTGCTCGGCGAGGCGCCTGATCTCGCGCGCCACCACCGCGAAGCCGCGCCCGGCGTCGCCTGCCTGCGATGCCTCGATCTCCGCGTTGAGGCTGAGCACGCTCGAGCGGTTCGCCACCTGCACCATCGCCTCGAGCGCGGCATCGACGGTTGCGGCGCGGCCGCGCATGGCCTCGAGGTGCTCCGCCAGGTCCCGGCCGCGCACGATCACGGCCTGCACGCCCGCGTCGATCTGCACCACCTCGCCCAGCGCGTTGGCGCTGCACTCGACGGTGGCACGGACGTCGTCGTCGGCCTCGCGGGCTCCGCTGCCGAACGCGCGGGCGCGCTCGCCGGCGCGAGCCGCTCGGCGGGCGGACGCCTCGCACCGCCGCGCCGCCTCCTGCGCCTCGGCCAGGCGCTCGCGCAGGCGAGGCTCCAGGCGTGCGCAGGAGTCGGCCATCGACGCCGCGGCCTGCGCCGAGGCATCGATCGTCCGCCGCATGTCGGTGAGGGCGATCTCCACGGCCGACGTGCCGCCCGCGCCGCGCATGGCCGCGGCACCCAGCGGCTCGCCGCTCGCCAGGCGCTCGGCGGTGGCCTCGAGCTCCTCCACCGGCGCCGCCACCATCCGCGAGAGGCGCGCGACCGGCCAGAGCAGCGCCAGCCCCAGCGCAGCCACCGGCCACGCGCTCTGCCATGCCGTCGCCAGCGCCTCCTCGTCGAGGAGCACGGCGTCGAAGTCCACGCCCGCAACCAGCGCGACGTTCCCTTCGGCGTTTCGGGCGGGCGCGAAGCCGCTCACGAAGGTGCCGTATGCGTCCGTGTATCGGATCCCCGCGGCCACGCCCCAGTCGACGGCGCCACCGTCGCGCTCGAAGAAGCGGATCTCCTCGCCGGGCTTCGACTTCTCGGGACCGGGTTCCTCGGCATCGACGCAGTAGAGGGCGCCTGCCTTCGCGCCCGCGTCGGGCACAAGCGTGAAGACAAAGCGCACGGGGACGCCGGCCGACCGCCACGCATCGCGCAGCGCGCGCAGGCGCGTCTCCACCGCCACGTAGTCGGGTGCCTTCCAGTCGGCGGCGGTGCGCGCGCGCGCATGCGCGGCTTGGTCGACCGCGATGGCGGCCGCCTCCGCGCAGGCCACCGCCTCGCGCTTGGCGGCGGCGGTCAGGCGCTCGCCGGCGGTCCGCCACGCGGTCAGGCCGATCGCCGCGGTCAGCGCCGTGACGGTGCCGAGGTGGGCCAGGGCCATGGTGGTGCGGATGCGCACGGCGTCATGCTAGGGCAGGGCGGCCGCGATACGCTCCGCGCCCGGAACGCCATCCAACCAAGGATCAGCCATGGGCTTCATCAAGGAATTCACGGACTTCGCCGTCAAGGGCAATGCACTCGACCTCGCCGTCGGCGTGATCATCGGTGCCGCGTTCGGCAAGGTCGTCAACTCGATCGTCACCGACATCTTCATGCCCCCGCTCGGCTGGGCCATCGGCGGCGTGAACTTCAACGAGTTGCAGTGGGTCATCAAGCCCGCTGTCGAGGCGAAGGACGGCATCGCCGCGCAGGCCGCGGTCGCCATCAAGTACGGCACGTTCCTGGACACCGTGATCCAGTTTCTGATCATCGCCTTCAGCGTGTTCATCGCGATCAAGTTCATCAACAAGCTCTCGTCGCTGCGCGACCTCGAGGAGCTGAGGAAGCTGACCTCGATCGCCGAGAGGGCCACCGACCGCGTGGCCGGCGCCACGGGACTCACCGACGGCAAGCCGAAGTCCTGAGGCGCCGCGCGCTCACCCCACGCGCCAGCTGACGTACCGCAGGTCGAGGTACTCCTCGATCCCGTGGTGGCCGCCCTCGCGCCCGAGGCCGCTGTGCTTCACGCCGCCGAAGGGCGCCTGCGCGGTGGCGGGCAATGCATCGTTCACGCCGACGATGCCGTACTGCAGTTCCTCGGCCATGCGCACGATGCGCGCGCCGTCGCGGGTGTACAGGTAGCCCGCCAGGCCATACGGGGTGTCGTTGGCCATGCGGAGCGCGTCGGCCTCCGTCTCGAACGCGCACACCGGCGCCACGGGTCCGAACGTCTCTTCCCTGAAGCAGCGCATCGAGGGCGTGACGCCCGAAAGCACGGTGGGCGCGAAGAAGCGCGACGAACCGCCCGGCACGCGCGCGCGCGCGCCGCCGGTGCGCACCCGCGCGCCGTGCGCCACCGCGTCCGCCACGTGCGCCTCGACCTTCGCCACGCCCGCATCGTCGATCATCGGGCCGACCTGCGTGCCCGCAGCGCGGCCGTCGCCGACCTGCAGCGCCGCGACCGCCGCCGTGAGCCGCTCGACGAACGCATCGTGCACGCCGCGCTGCACCAGAAACCGGTTGGCGCACACGCAGGTCTGCCCGGCGTTCCTGAACTTGCTCGCCATCGCGCCCGCCACCGCGGCGTCGAGGTCCGCGTCATCGAACACGATGAACGGCGCGTGCCCGCCGAGTTCCAGCGACACCCGCACCACGTTGTCGGCGCTCTGGCGCAGCAGGATTCGCCCCACCTCGGTGCTGCCCGTGAAGCTCACGTGGCGCACGTGCAGGTTGTCGAAGAAGCACGCGGCGATCGCCGGTGCGTCCATGCCCGGCACCACGTTCAGGACGCCTGCGGGGAAGCCCGCCTCGGCGGCGAGCGCGGCGATGGCGAGCGCCGAGAGCGGCGTCTGCTCGGCGGGCTTCACCACCTGCGTGCAGCCGGCCGCGAGCGCGGGGCCCATCTTGCGGGTGACCATGGCGATCGGGAAGTTCCACGGCGTGATGGCGGCCGCCACGCCGCACGGACGGCGCAGGACAAGCAGGCGCTTCGCGGGGTCCGACGCGGGGATCGTCTCGCCGTAGACGCGCTTGCCTTCCTCGGCGTACCACTCGAGGAAGCTGGCACCGTAGGCCACCTCGGTGCGCGCCTCGGCGAGCGGCTTGCCGCACTCCTGGCTGCAGAGGTCGGCGAGGCGCTCCGCGTCTCGGTGCATGAGTTCCGCCAGGCGCCGCAGCGGCTTGGCGCGCTCGATCGCGGGCAGCGACTTCCAGGCGGGGAAGGCGGCGGCCGCCGCCGCGACCGCCGCGCGGGCGTCGTCGGCGCCGCCGTCGGCGACCTGCGCGACCACGGCATCGTCGGCCGGGTTCCGCACCGTGAACGTCCGGCCCGCCGAAGCAGGCACGAACGCGCCGCCGATGAAGCAGTTGGTGTGCATGGGCGCGGAGGCTAGCGCGCTCGATTCAACCCAAAAACGCGATCGGCCAGCCGCGGGGCTGGCCGTCGCCAATGGACCTGATCGGGCTCGAACCGACAACCTCTTCCATGCCATGGAAGCGCTCTTCCAATTGAGCTACAGGCCCGCTCTTGTGCGCCCTTGCGGGCGTGTGGAAGAACGGAAACGGTACTGCGCAATCCGCCGCAACGCAAGCGCCGCACGCGATGGACGCGTGCGGCGCGGTGTTCGATAACAGCGTGGCGTTCGGCGGGCGCGGGGCTTGCGGCCCGCGCACGCGGAATCACGCACCGTTGATCGCGTTGACGTAGTCGGTCTTCGGGCGGATGCCCACCCACTTGCCGACGGGCTGTCCGCCCTTGAACAGGATCACCGTGGGGATCGACTGGATGCCGAGTCCCGCGGCGATCTCCTGCGCGGCGTCGATGTCGAGCTTGCCGACCTTCGCCTTGCCCTTGACCTCGGTGGCCACCTGGTCGATGGTCGGGCCGAGCATGCGGCAGGGTCCGCACCACTCCGCCCAGAAGTCCACCAGCACCGGCGTTGCCGAGTCGAGGACCTCGCTCTTGAAGTTGGCGGACGTGAAGGTGACGGTGTCGGCTCCGGCCATGGCGCTCTCCTTGGGTTCCCGTAATTCGCTCGGTGGCGGGCCGCGCGCGGTGCTCCCGGCGCGACCCGGGCCGGAAATGGTAGCCCGGCCGGGAATCGCGGAGGAAGCACGAAAGACGGGGTTCCCGGCGGCCGATGCTCCGCGCGTGACCGCACCGGACCGCCACGAGCATTGGCTGACGCTGACGCTGGAGGGACGCCGCCAGCGCCATGCGCTGCGCGCGCCCGGCATCGTGCGCATCGGTCGCGGCGAAGGCAACTGCATCGTGCTCGGCAACCCCGCGGTGAGCCGCGAGCACGCGCACCTCGAGTGGGCCGAAGCGCCTGCCGGCGGTGCGTGGCGCGTGACCGACCGCGGCAGCGCCTCGGGCACGTTCGTGAACGGCGAACCCGTGCGACCGTGGCGCTCGGCCATCCTGATGCCCGGGGACCGCCTGGGCATCGGGCCGCTGTCGTTCAACTACCAGCGCCGCGCACCGGAGGACCCGGCGACCGTGGTCACCCGCATCGATCCCGGCGCCGACGAGCGCATCGACCTTCTCCAGCCTGCCGCGCTCGAGGCCTCGCACCTGGAGGCGGTCGTCGCCGCGGGCGAGGCCATCCATGCCGCGGCCGACGAGCGTGCCGTGGCCGAGGCCGCCGTCGGCGCCATCGCGCGCGCGAGCGGCTTCTCCGACGTGGCGTTCGTGCGCGCGGGGCAGGGCAGCATGGACTTCGAGGTGATCGCCGCGAGCGGCCGCGCCGCGGACCGCCTGCGCCTGAGCCGCAGCGTGCTTGCGCGGGCGCGGTTCGGGCCCGTCGTGGTGAGCGACGCCGCACGCGAGGGCGACCGCCACCGCACGCTCGCCGAGCTGCGCATCGAGCGCGTCGTGTGCGTGGCCGTGGAGGTCGGCCGCCGCTGCCACGGGTTCATCTACCTCGCCGACGGCGGCGCGTTCCGCACGGCGCTCGAGCCGGTGGCCGCGCTCGTGCGCGCGGTGGCGTCTGTCTCGGCGCTCGCCATGGCAAACCTCGAGCGCCTGCGCACCACCGAGCGGCTCGAGGCCGAGCAGTGCGCGATGTTCGACGGCACGCTGCAGGCCCTCATCGCGGCGATCGACGCCAAGGACCCGTACACCCGGGGCCACAGCGCGCGCGTCGCCGAGTTCGCCACCATGATCGCACTGCGCTCGGGGCTCTCGCCCGCCGAGGCGGACCGCGTGCGGCTCTGCGGCCTGGTGCACGACATCGGCAAGATCGGCGTGAGCGAGGACGTGCTGCGCAAGCCGGGCAAGCTCACCGACGAGGAGTTCCGCCACGTTGCCGCGC
>Ga0172367_10001087_pt1 | contig 40772 bp, 24 predicted proteins | sample Lak10m_FD_114542 | JGI IMG/M metagenome (GOLD analysis project Ga0172367, IMG submission 114542) | Freshwater microbial communities from Kabuno Bay, South-Kivu, Congo - kab_022012_10m | ecosystem: Environmental > Aquatic > Freshwater > Lake | place: Democratic Republic of the Congo: South-Kivu... | reverse complement strand
TAAAATAGCTGTAAGAACGAAACCAAAGACTATCTTTAGACGAATCTAACGCTAGTATTCCTCCTTTCCATCTTCCTTGAAGCCCCGCTCCTTGGTTAACAGTTAATTGGTTATCACAAACAATTAGATAATTACCACCTTGTGTTTTGTGTAAGTCAACAAAATGTCCATCTAGTGAGGGTAGGTATTTTTTTATGCCAGTCGTCTCGATCAATTGGCCAGAATTGTTTTGTTCTATATCAAGAGAGAATAAATATCCTTCAAATGGAAAATTAGCAGTTGTTGTTTCATCTGTACTCCTACCTACCAAAACAACTTTGTCTTCAGCATATTCCCACACACTTGCATTTTCTGAAGAGCAAGCTCCACCGAATGTATATCTCCCTTCCTCTATTCCAAGATTATTGGTTTTAATCAACATGAAATCTGTATTTATAAAACTATTATTGGCGCAAAATTCTAAATCATTTGATTGAACCAATATCCAATAGCCTCCATCAATACTTTTAATACAATCAAATGAACCATTAGAAGCTGTAAAATATGACTGCCATATGATTGATCCCAAACTATCAATTTTAACTAAAGTACCTGAACCTTGAGGATTTCCGACACCTTCATAAAATCCAGTAAGCAAATAAGTGGAGTCTGCTAAATCTTCAGTAATTGATGTGAAAATGTAATTTGATGCTGTAGAGTCAATAAGATGTTGCGATTTTACTTCTCCCAAAACATTTAGAGTTACTAAGTAATTCACATCTCCTTCAAGTCCAACAGTTACATCATAACTCGTTAATGTAGTTACAAAATCCCTTTGATGATTCATTGTCATTCCGCCATGCCAAAAGCCCCACACATTAAACCAAGCTTGACACAAATCAAAACTTGAAGAGTCATATCTTGTCCAGTACAATAAGTCTCCCTCAATACTCAATTTTGAAGAAAAAATTCTCGTGTAGTTAATTGTATTAGACGGGTTACAAATCACACCACGGCCAAAGGTCATATATCCATCAAAATAATCTGGATTCGTATCTACTACAAAAACGTTTTCAAAGGCACCATCATCTATATAATTATACGGTGGCCATTGGCAACTAACTGGATGGGCCCGATTGAATGTAGGCCATTGAGCGAATGTGTAGGAATATATAAATAGAAAAATACCAAGTAGAAAATGCTTCATGATAATAAAAAGTTAAGGTCAAAGAAATTCAGGGATATCCATAAAGATAATTAAATTGATTTCCCGGATTCACTATATTTTTCGAATTCTTACTTTCTTATCTATTTTCATTGCGAAGTAGTCATTGCAATCCCTTGCAGTAATTGAAATGAACCACTCATTCCACCTTCTCACTCGCTTCGCGAGTAAGATCAGCTCTCATTCTCCTTTTTCATGAGCGAAGCGAATATTTACTCCACCTCAACCTCATTAGGCCCATAGAATTCCACAATATTGCTTCTAACCTTTTCCCAACCCAGATTCATTTCTGTTTTCGAAGGAGAGAAAGCTCTTAGATTTTCAGTATTGTCAAATTCAAAATAATTATACTCTAAGTTCCGACTCACTTGTATTACAAAAGACTTGGCAGATGTATCTAATGGTGTTTTGACAGAATAGATTCTTTCGCCCCAGAATTTTTGCATCATGCTCAAATAACTTATACCATTGGGAGATTTCGTTCCATAGATAAGAGTATATAGTTTACTCTCTGAAACTAAATCCAAAAAATAAAATTGAGATATTGGGGTGTTAAATAGCTCAATAATAAAATTGCTTCTAGTCTCTCCGAACCCAATTTCTTTTGATATATTGAAAATATTATCAAAAAGTTCTCTTGAAAACAAAGGGGCCAAATTCTCGCAGTATGGGAGAACTAGTTTTTCATAGGTAGTCCCTGAGAGTGTGGTTTTTATCCTTCCATGAATTGTATTGCCTTTACGCTTAAAACGAGAAGAAAAATGCTTGTCTCTTATTTGAATATCCAATTTGCTATTTCGCAGAGCGATGGGAGTACCCAATGAATCGAAAACTTCGATCTTAAAATTAATTCGTACAGTGTTCTTAGGCGTATCCTTTAACGCGAAATGCCCATCAAAGTTATTTGCTTGGCGCAATAAACCATCATTTCGTACTAATTCAGAGATTACCACCTTCACTTTTCCTTCGCATAAATTAATGGCGCTATCATCGAATGTGAATGATAAACCATCTTCCGTGTAAAGGGTTTTCTCTTGCGGAAAATTCAATAAGAAGGTTTCGGTGTGACAGTATTCAGGGAAGGAATCAACTTCTACAACTTCCTTCTTCTTTTTCAAACTGACGGTATCGATAGGCTGAGCAATTTGAACTGCTTGTGTAGCCGGGATGGTTTTTACTTCTTCTGTATTTGGTGACGACTGCTTATTTGAATCACAAGCCCAAAGCAAACTCGTCAATACAAGTAAACACCATGCAGTGCGCATGAATCGAACAATTCTTTTTCTAGTATAATGTTTCAAATCCTTGCGAATAATATTATTTGACGAAATTGATTACAGATTGATTTACTCTAACAATGAAAACACGTTTTTATTTTCTCACTCGCTTTGCGAGTACTGAGCTTTCCCTTCTTCCCTTTCGCGGGGCCCTCACAGACCCCGCTGGTCAAATGCCGCTCGCAGGGCGAGCTCATCACTTTTATCTACCAGTTCATGGTATGCAAATACTCATACATGCCCAACTTAAACACAAGGTTTTCGTTCTCAAAGCGAGATGAGGTATGTGGTAAGATGAACATATTGTATTGACGTAAAAATCCAAAATCGCACGATTCAGTGCACACACCATTCAAGGAAATGATAAACGGTCCATTCTCGTCACTTTCGAATTCCTTTTCATTATAAATCCTTAACTCATCACCTCCATCAAAAAAGAAAATCAATTTGAAATCGGACCCCGGCCAATGCTTCGGCTGATAAACCAAAGCGGAAGCATCAATAATGGTAGAAATATGACCCAAACTATCGAGGACATGATATATCACCTCTCGACTAGTCGAATGGCGCATTGAACCTAAGTCATCGAGGCATGAACCTACCTTTCGATTCTGTTGAATTGGAATTTCCACATTACACCCCGTTCTTACACTAAATACCGGAAATTGCTTCCCTAAGTCAGAAATAGAGACACTATCTGGGAAAGCGTTATTATCCTGTTGAATGAGATAGTTACTGCCCTGATTGCGATTATAACTGAATTCATATCCCTTTTCATAAAAGCAGCCGTGGCTATAAATTTCCAATCGATTCAATTTATTCCAATCAATCACTTGCATAAAACTGGAACCAACTCGTTCAACACTATTCGTGCTACGTATGAATCTGCAAGGTTCATTTAAAACAGAAACAATGATCTCATCTTTTGAAATAGTGCGAAGCCCTGTGATAACACCGCTGAAAATCTTGACAGGTTTATATAATTCATCAGCCGCTTCAAATAGGACGTTTTCGCATGATAAGTATTGCGCAGACTTGAAGACTTTAAAATCATTAAGCTCTTGGATTGATTTAGATTTCAATCCATCTTCAGTAATATTCAATTCTGACACTAACGAATCGTTCCGATAAATTTCTAGCAAGGTATTGCTTCTGACTATGGCGTAATCATCACCAACCATTGTAAAAATATCGTGGTAATGAAGATGAAGATTATGATTAGAATTTCCACTTAATCGGTGTATCCATACCGTTCCGTCCAACAATTGAATACCCTGACTACCATTCGATTCCATATCAAACGACACACAACCATTATTCATGACATGGGTTGTTTTGGTCAAAAGGTCGACTTGATACATCCGATTTTGAGCCGTAAAGTATATCATTCCATTATCCACAGCCATCAAATTAGATGGAGGAACTTCGCCACTACTTTCTGAATAAAGAGTGTCCTCTATGGTTTGAAGATTCATGATAAATTCTTTCTTACCACCATTTTGATAAGAAAATAAATCACCATTATAATTTAGAAGATAGGCGACTGGATTCTTTGCGTCAATCGCGTAGGCATAGACTTTCTTATCAGCAATTCGATTATAATCTAATGATACCCCCTTGGGCATGCTCGAATAATACGTGGATCTTCCGTTGGTTACATCGAAATTGAAAGCATTCATCTTTCCGTTGATGCAAGTCAAATTAACCGCATTGTATGAACCTAGAAATTTCCAAGTATGACCGGAGTTATATGATATCAAAGACAAATTCAAAAAATACCCCTCGTTTCCTATAGCTTTACCACGGACAAAGACTACGGTATCATTGATAAATTCGACATCTGCGCTGAGAATTGCGCTATAGTTACTCTTCAAAAGTTCATTAGCCTGTACATTTTTTATCAATCGCGTATCACCTACCTTGTAGCTATAGACGGTCAATTGATTTGTAACGAAGACTCCATTTCCTTTCAAATTGAAATCGAAATCCAAAATAGCTGCCGACTCACTAAGGAATGAAAGTTTAGTTTGCGCGGATATGGGATGCAGCCAAAATAAAACAAAAATTCCGAGTAAAATTAATTTCATTAAAATTCATTATTATTTGATAATCAATAGTAAGGAATTTATTTGGAATAAAAAAGGAAAGGTTATGCGGGGCAGCTCTCGCTGCGAGGGCAACTAGGTTTGCGAAGGCCTGCGGCGAAGGTTCTATGAACGAATGTCTTCGACGAAATTCATTGCGAAGCAGTAATTGTATGAAATACAGTAATTGCCTTTAGGCAGTAATTTCACTTCGTGAAGTAATTGCAATCCTTGCAGTAATTGTGCTCCGCACAGTAATTGCCTTTAGGCAGTAATTTCACTACGTGAAGTAATTGCACATCGTGCAGTAATTGTGCTCCGCACAGTAATTGCCTTTAGGCAGTAATTTCACTACGTGAAGTAATTGCACATCGTGCAGTAATTGTGCTCCGCACAGTAATTGCAATCCTTCCAGTAACCCCTTCCCCAATTAACTCAACAAATCCGTCAAGATTCGCATTTCCATGGCGGGAGAAATTTTCTCGTATAAAATGCGATAAACAGCCTCGGCAATTGGAATGTCTGCGTTGAATTTTTTGTTAATCTCATGAATGCCTTTTGCAGCGAAATACCCCTCGGCTACCATGTTCATCTCTATCGTCGCCCACTTCACACTGTAGCCTTTTCCGACCATAGTTCCGAACGTTCGGTTGCGCGAATACGGCGAATAAGCCGTTACCAATAAGTCACCCAAATAAGCAGAAGACTTAACATCGCGATGCACTTCGTGAACCGAATCAATGAATCTCTCAATCTCTCTAACCGCTGCCGATACCAAGACCGCCTGAAAATTATCGCCATAGCCCAAGCCGTGACAAATACCCGAGGCCACAGCATATACGTTTTTCAATATCGCCGATAGCTCTGTTCCAAACACGTCCTCTGTTGTAGTGGTCTTAATAAAACGGCACTTCAACGCGCCAGCCATAATATCGGCCTTCTCTAAATCGGCACAACCCACCGTTAAATACGAAAGTTTTTCCAACGCTACTTCCTCGGCGTGACAAGGGCCACAGATGATTCCAATGTTATCATACGGCACATTCCACTGCTTGTGAAAGTAACGCGCAGGTATGCTGTCGAATTGATTAATGATACCCTTAATGGCAGAGAATAAAATCTTCTTCTCTAATCCTACCACCTTCGCTTCTTCAAATGCCGAATGAACGAATGCCGACGGAATAGCCACCACAATAATGTCGCAATTGTCAATCACTTCTTGAATGTTCGAAGTCACCGTAAGCTTGGCTCTGTCGAACTCAATGCTTTGGATGTAATGCGGATTGTGTCCGAATTCCTTGATGTGATTCACCGCTTCTTCATTGCGCATCCACCAATGCAAATGCGGTTGCGACTGACTTAACAATTTTGCTAACGCAGTAGCCCAAGAGCCACCACCAAGTATGCCGTATCGTAGAGATGTAATTTCTGCCATAGATTGCAAAGATAACCATTCTTAAAAACTGAGAATTCCTTTGTACTTTTCGGGCACAGGATATTTAACATGGATTTACTTCGCGTATTAATTATTGACGATGAATATTTTGCTCGAGAGAATTTAAAAATGCTCTTGCAAGAATTTGCAGGCGACAAAATAGAAATCATTGGCGAGGCCGGCTCGGTCAACGAAGCACTGCCACTCACCGAAGAAAAGAAACCCGATTTGGTCTTCTTAGATATCATGATGCCCGAAGCCGACGGATTCGCCTACCTCGAACAGGTGAAAAACCGAAACTTCCAAGTGGTCTTCACCACAGCCTTCCGCGAATATGCCGTGAAAGCCATTAAAGAAAATGCGCTCGATTACCTCGAAAAACCTATCGACATCAACGAACTCGTTAACGTGGTGAACAAAGCCGCCAAAAACAAAAGCGAAAAACACGGCAGCTTCGACGAAGACAAAATCAATAAAGTACTCAACGAAATTGCCCTGCATAGCAATTTCGATAAAACCATTGTGCCTACTAGAGACGGATTTGTGATTCTTCGCAACAACGAAATCATTCGTTTGGAAGCCGATGAAAACTACACCACCCTCTTCTGCAGCAACGGAAAAAAATACGTCAGCAGCAGAAACATCAAATCCTTCGAAGAAAAACTAGACTCACGCATGTTCATGCGCATTCACAAATCGCACATCGTGAACATGGCTTTCCACCTGAAAGAATTCAATCGAACCGAAGGAAACATACTCATTCTTTCTAACGGCGATCAAGTGCCTGTTTCGCGAAGAAAACTGCAAGAATTTTTAGAACGCCTACAAGCCGAATAATGCTAAAAAAAATTATCGCTCTTGCCCTTGCTTTGGTGGTTGGAATTCATTTTTCGAACGCTCAAAACTATACTTTCAAAAGTTATAGTATCAAAGAAGGACTGGCCCAATCGCAGGTGCGAAGCGTATTTCAAGACCACGATGGTTATTTGTGGATAGGCACCTTGGGTGGTGCTTCGAAATTCAACGGCTCTGCTTTCGTCAACTATAACCGCAGTCAAGGACTCATCAACAACCAAATCAACGCCATTACCCAACTGAAAAACCAACAGCTGGTGCTTGGCTCTATCGGGGGTATTTCGGTCTTTGAAGGCAATGCCTTCACCAGCTACGAATTCAGTAACGACTTGCGCGATGCCGCTACCACTTCTATGGTAGAATTTAGCGAAAACGAACTCTTCATCGGTACCGAACAAGGCCTGGTCGTTTTTCAAAACAACCAACTCGTTAACACCCACCACAGCGAATTTTTTTCCAAACAATTCATTCGTCGCATACGCAAAACCGCTACCAACGAACTCTACGTTGGAACCCGCGAAGGGATATGGAAATTACAAAACGATAATTGGATCAGCGTCTATAGCCTAGGTGAAGAAGAAACCGTTTTGCTCGACTTCGTAAACCTCGAGAACGGCGAAATTTATCTGGCCACTTCAGACGGTGGTATTCGCAGTTTAAACAATCCGAAAGTTGCCTTGTTCTTCGGCGATTTCTCGTTAACCAATGTTTTTACCGGCATAGATAAAATTGCCGACAACCTCTACTTCACTAGTCGCACAGGCGTTGTGTGGCACAACCTGAGCTCGCAAAAATCTATTCTCTTTTCCAAATCAAACGGACTCAGCGTCGATGATATTCGACAAGTGTACATTGACAAAGAAGGCATTCCGTGGTTTGGCTCATACGGCGGTGGCATCTTCAAGCTCACCACAGCCCTCATTCAAACATTCGGAACCGCCCAAGGACTTAGCGGAAACGCCGTGATGACCATTGCCCAAAGTCCACAGGGAAATTACTTTTTCGGAACCTATGACAACGGACTCAGTTGCAAACTCGACGAGAAAAATGAAAAGGTTAATCTCGCCGCTTTGCCCAGCAGTCTGCGCATTTGGACCTCTCTCACCGACGCCAGCGGCAACACCTGGTTTGGGACACAAGAAGGATTGTATTGCAGACAAGTAAAAGGAGGAAGAGAAAACTGGATGACCTATACGGCTGCCAACGGACTCACCGAAGAAATTGTCTTAAGTCTTTGTCAGAAAAAAGACGGAACCCTTCTCATAGGCACCAACGCCGGAATACAAGCCTATGCGAATAACCAATTCCAAACCTTCAACGATTTACCCGGATTTCCAGAAACGCGCATTCGACAAATCATTGAAACAAAAAATGGTGAAATCTGGATGGCCACACGCGACGGTATTGTGCGTTTTCAAAACAACCAATTCAGTTTGTATGGCGAAGAGCAAGGCATCACCGACGCCAGCGCATACAGCATTGCCGCGCTGCCCAACGGTCAATTGGTTGCAGGTACACAGTCGGGTATTTTAGTTGGAAACCCACAGGGCTTTGCGCTGCAAACCATCTCTGACCTTCCCGGTGGAAACACTGTGAATTTTCTAAAGTTGATTCAAAATAAATTGTGGATCGGTACCCTAAACGGCATCTTCGTTTGGGAACTTAATTCGAACGGAGAGCTTTCTGAACGCATCATTCATCTCAACGAATCTGACGGACTAACCAGTTTAGAAACCAACCTGAATGCAATCTATTTCGACCAAAATAAATCGGCCGTTTGGGTTGGAACTCCCCTAGGCGTTATGCGCATGGACCTTAGCTACATCGATACCAAATTCGCACCGCCCATTCCACAAGTGCATTTGCTGAACATCTTATCGAACCTCGAATCTATCGACTGGAAAACCATGACCAACGGGCTGTGGAATGGCAAAGATTTTCCGAACGGACTCTCGTTCAACTTCCGTCAAAATTCATTGAGCTTTATTTTCGACGCCGCCACTACCACCTATCCTGAACGCTTGCAGTTTAGTTATTGGTTGGAAGGACTGGACAGCAGTTGGAGCTCGCCCGTGTCTTTTTCGCAAGTCAATTTCAACAGCCTTCCTGCCGGCAGCTACACCTTTCATGTGCGTGCGCGCATTGGCGACAACGGCACCTGGAGCCAAGAAGAAGCATGGTCGTTCGAGATTCTGCCGCCGTGGTATTTAAAAGCGTGGGTGGTGTTTTTAGAATTTGTATTGGTTGGACTGCTGGTGGTAGGCATCACCACTGTGCGTAGAAGAAATTTACAAAACAAACACTTGGCCGAGCAAAGCGAATTAAAAGCGAAGCTGCTGGTGCTGGAACAACAGAGCATGAATTCCAGCATGAATCGTCACTTCATCTTTAACGCATTGAATTCAATTCAGTATTACATCAACCGCCAAGACCGTTTGGCCGCCAATCAATACCTCACCGATTTTGCCAAATTGATTCGTAAAAATTTAGACAGCGGACAAGAGAACTTCACTCCGCTTTCCGAAGAAATTGAACGTCTGGAATTGTACTTGAAACTGGAACGCATGCGCTTCCCCAATGCCTTCACCTATTTCATTGAATGGGGAAACAAGGAAGTGCTAACGGCTTATAAAGTACCCGCGATGTTGTTTCAACCGTTTTTAGAAAACTCGATATGGCACGGACTGCTGCCCAAAGAAACCGGCGGCGAATTGCACATCAGCTTTTTGGTTGAAGACGCCTCGCTGGTGGTGCGAATTAAAGACAACGGCATTGGACTTCAGGCCAGCAAAGCCAGAAAAACCAGCAGCGACGGGCACATCTCGAAAGGCATGGAAATTACCAAAAGTCGCCTCGACCTTATTCGCCAAATGACCGGAAAAGACGTCATTTTAGAGGGTCCTGAGGACTGGAACGACGAAAATGGACACTCTGGAACCCTTGTCACCATTCGATTTCCTAAAGATTTTCAAGAAATTTTTGCTTAACCAAACTTTTTTCAAAAACTTTCGTTATATTTGTTATTGAATTAAAAGGCTACATGTCAAAAATCCGCTACATAGCATTTGTTGTTTTCGCAATCGTTTCGCTTGCATCGTGTACGAAAAGTGCATGGATGGGTGATGCGCAGGAAACAGTGAATTTGCGTTCTTCAACTACCTTCGTAGGTGACGACGCTGCTCAGGCTGATGTTCAAAATTCAGGTCAAGCCTTATCTACTCAAACACGCAACGGTGGCACCACCGATGTAGTTTCCGATGACAATTCAGGCGGTATCACCGACGATGAAGATGACAACGGCAACACCAAGAAAAAAACGAATAAATAATCCCTCGCGGATCACCATAGAATAAGGTTAGGATTTCCTAACCTTATTTTTTTTAACAATTGTGCAAGCCGAAACCTTCACAACTAACTTAGTCGTATGCAAGCTGGGCGCTCTATACTTCACATGGATCTCGACACCTTTTTCGTGTCGGTAGAACGCCTGTTAGACAGCCGCCTGAACGGCAGACCCGTCCTCATTGGCGGTACCAGCGACCGCGGTGTAGTGGCCTCGTGCAGCTACGAAGCGCGTGCCTACGGTGTGCATTCAGCCATGCCTATGCACATGGCCCGAAAGCTTTGTCCAGAAGCCGTTATTATCAAAGGCAATTCATACAACTACCTTAAGTATTCCGAGCAAGTTAGCGAGTTGGTGCGCGAAGCCGTGCCCATCTTCGAGAAAACCTCTATCGATGAGTTTTACTGCGATTTAACCGGGCTAGATCGCTTCTTCGGATGCTACCAATTTGCGGGAGAGTTGCGGCAAAAGGTTTTGAAGGAAATAGGACTGCCTATTTCGTTCGGACTGTCGTCTAGTAAAACCGTTTCGAAAGTAGCCACGGGTGAAGCCAAACCCAACAACCAAATACGCATTGAAACCGGCGAAGAAAAACCCTTTCTTGCTCCGCTTTCCGTGCGAAAAATTCCGATGGTGGGTGAAAAAACCCATCAACTTCTGATGAACCTGGGTATTCGGCAGATTAAGACCTTGCAAGAAATGCCCGTGCAGGTTATGGAGAAAGCCTTGGGTGAAAACGGACTGGGCATTTGGAGGAAAGCCAACGCCATTGACCCTTCACCGGTGGTGCCGTTTCAAGAGCGAAAGTCTATTTCTACCGAACGCACTTTCGACCAAGACACCATTGACATTCATAAACTGCGCGGAATCTTTATTGCCATGACCGAAAACCTTGCGTACCAATTGCGCAAAGGAGAGAAGCTTACTTCGTGTGTGACCGTAAAATTGCGGTACTCCGATTTTCAAACAGAGACCATGCAATGCCGCATACCTTATACTTCGGCAGACCACATACTTATTCCGCAAGTCTTGGAACTGTTCAAGAAAATGTATAACCGTCGCGTACTGGTGCGCCTCATTGGCGTGCGCTTCAGCCACTTGGTTTCTGGGGGCTATCAGATTAATTTGTTCGACGACCAAGAAGAGCAGATTCAATTGTACCAAGCCATGGACGACCTACGCAAACGCTTTGGCGACCGTGCGGTTATGAAAGCCGCGGGCATTGACGCGCGTTCCATTGGTCGGGGCGAAAATCCGTTCGACGGTGGTCCGCCTGTGCTGTTAGCCAATCGCAGACAATAAGCAAAGACGTACCTTTGCACCATGCCTATTTGGGAAAACGAATTTTTCACTTTCATTCCACCCAATGAAAAAACACCGCAAGCCTTTGTAGCCTGGGGGGCAAAACGCGTTTTTCAAATCAATGAAAACAACACCCATTCGTTTGAAGAATTAGATGCTTGGCTGAACGAAGCTACTCATCCGGTGTTTGGATACTTGGCCTACGAAGCCAAAAAACTAACTGAAAACCTAGCGTATAAAAACACCTGCGAAGACGGCTCTGACTTAGTGAAATTTTTCGAAGCTGAACATGTTTACACCTTCCAGAACAACCGTTGGGTGGCGGTTACCGAAGAACAACCGAATGAACGTTCGGAGGTGGAAGCGCTGTGGGATTTCGCGATAGCCCCTCCTACCCATCATGAAAAAATTGTGTTTACGTGCGAAGAAACACAGGCCACGTATTTAGAAAAATTCAAACACATTCAAGCGCAAATTCAACGGGGCAATTACTACGAAACGAATTTCTGCATGGGCTTTACCGGACAAGGAAAGCTGCATGCTCCACTAGAAGATTTTAAGCGACTGAACGAAAAAACCGAGGCACCTTACGCCGTGTATTACAGCGATAGCAACATACACCTGCTGTGCTCTTCACCCGAATTGTTTGTGAAGCGCGAAGGAAATACGCTTACCTCTTCGCCCATTAAAGGAACCATTAAACGCGGAAGCAACGCCGAAGAAGATGTCATGAACCAAGCGAACTTGTTGAACAGTGAGAAAGAGCGCTCGGAAAATATTATGATTGTTGATTTGGTTCGCAATGACTTGTCGCGCATTGCCACAAAAAACAGCGTACGTGTAGAAGCCTTGTGTGCGCTGCATTCCTTCAAAAATTTACATCATCTCATTAGCGATGTAAGTTGCGACATTGCGCCTACCACTTCGTTCACCACCATCATGAAAGCCTTGTTCCCTATGGGTTCTATGACCGGCGCACCGAAGATTAGTTCGGTGATGGACATGGAAAAAATGGAACAACGCAGCCGCGGATTGTACAGCGGAACCTTTGGATATATTCTTCCCAACGGCGACTTTTCGTTCAACGTAATCATTCGCAGCGCCATTCATAACCGACATACCGCCACTACCTACGTGAACGTAGGAAGCGCCATTACCCGCGCCGCTGTGGGCGAACAAGAATACGAGGAATGTTTCTTGAAAGCAGCCGCAACTCTTGCTATTTTCGAATAAATGAAAACGCTTCTCACGACCATCCAACAATTTCACGCCACTACCTTGAACAAAGGAAAAGTGTTGGTGGGTGTAAGTGGCGGATTAGACAGCACGGTGTTGTGTGAGTTGCTTCGCGAAACCCACATCCCCTTTGCCCTGGCTCATGTGAATTACGGCTTACGCGGAAAAGATAGCGTGCAGGACGAGCAGTTTATTAGTCGCTATGCGAAGAAGTACGGATTGGATTTACACGTACTTCAAGCAGGAAACGAATTCAAATCGGGTAAAGCGAATTTGCAAGAGCGTGCCCGAAATCTACGCTACAATTTCTTCGAAGAAATGTGTGAAGAGCACGGTTATGTAACCATCGCATTAGCACATCACGCCAACGACCAAGTAGAAAATTTTATACTCAGTGCAAGCAAAGGGAAAGGCCTATCGGCCCTGGCCGGCATGGAAACCTTTCAGCACAAGCGCTGGAGGCCCTTGCTTGGAATTACCAAAACAGAATTGGAAGCGTGGGCAAAAAAAAGAAAACTGAAATGGCGCGAAGACGTATCGAATCTCAGCAACGACTATCAGCGCAATCGCATTCGAAATAAAGTTGTTCCAGAATTAGAAAAACTGAATCCACAAGCCGTTCACGGCATCTTACAATCGCAACAAATCTTACGCGAAGCCGCAGCGCTTTCGGCCTTGGTGGTTGGTCCTTTGTTGGAACAAATTCAAGGGAATAAAAACGGATTACCTTTTTGGAATTTAGAGGCCCTACGTGTATTACCATTCGCGAAAAGCCTGTTGTATCACGCTTTGCCCAAAGGCTTGTTCAATGCCGCGCAATTAGATGAAGTACTGTCGTTGACCCACAGCGGGACGCAAATTCATGCTAGCAGCGGTGAAGTGCTGTGGTATGATCGTGGGATGTTGTATTTACTTCCTGCAGCTAGCGATATGGTGTATGAAACGCACACCTTGAAAGGGAAAGAAAAATCGGCGGCTCATTTTAAAATAGACACGCCACTGGCTTCGAAATTCAAATTAGAAAAACGAGGAGATTGGGTGCAAGTCGATTTCGACAAATTGCAGTTTCCGTTGGTGCTGCGAAAAATTAAAAAAGGCGATCACATTCAGCCCTTGGGGATGAAGGGACAAAAAAAGGTAAGTGACTTGCTGATTCAGCATAAAATACCTGCGTTTCAGAAAGCGCACACGTGGGTCTTGGAAAGCAAGGGTGAATTGGTGGCTGTTGTGGGTATTTGTGTGAGTGAGTGCTTCAAAATTGAAGCAAACACCCGCAAAATCTACCGAATGCAACCAATGTGATAATTGGCACATCTAGTCAGTAACAAAAACGTGTATTTTTGAATCCATGAAAACAATTTTTGGGAAATCATTTCTTGTAGCTATTCTTCTTGTTTTAAGTTCTGCAGGCTTCGGTCAGTTGGTAGAACCCGTGAAGTGGAAAGCAAGCGTAATTAATTTACCGAATAACGAAGCAGAGATTGAGGTGAAGGCCACCATTGATGCTGGTTACCACCTGTATTCCACTCATCCTTCTAACGACCCCAATGCATTTGCCCTTCCAACCGAAATGAAGTTGATTGCGGATCCTAGCAATTTTGAATTGATAGGGAATGTGACCGAAGGCAAGTACATCACGCATTACGACGAAATGCAAGGTGGTGAAATGAACTACTTCGAGAACACTGCGGTCTTCAAACAAAAAATTAAAATTCTAGGAAGTGCATCCTTTACTCTTAAAGGAACAATGGATGGGCAAGCTTGTAACGACAGAGCCTGCTCTCAGGTAAACACCAAATTCAAAGTCGAAATTGTACCCAACGCGCCAGAGGGTATGGCCGTTGCAGACACCAGTGCACAAACCGCTGAAGAAGAAATTCAGTTAGAACCTACTACTACGAAGTTTCGTTATTGGATTCAAACCATTCGTAACGACAAAGAAAAATTAACCACGCGTATAGAGAATGGAACCGTTACGGCTGAAACTGATCACGGGGGCAATATGTGGCAGTTGTTTATTCTTGGATTTTTGGGCGGATTAATTGCCTTGCTTACGCCATGCGTTTTTCCTATGATACCATTAACGGTAAGCTTCTTTACCAAGGGCCACAAATCGCGTCGCAAAGGCATTATGCAAGCCTTGATCTACGGAAGTTTCATCTTCTTAATTTATGTCTTGCTGTCGTTGCCCTTCCACTTCTTAGATCAAATCAACGAAAACATCTTAAATGATATTTCAACGAATGTTCCACTGAACATTGGGTTCTTCGTCATCTTCATTGTTTTCGCTCTTTCGTTCTTCGGATTATTTGAAATCACTTTGCCAGCGGGCTTAGCCAATAAGATGGACAAGAACTCGGAAGCGGGTGGATTGATTGGTTCGTTTTTCATGGCGTTGACCTTGGCCATTGTATCGTTTTCGTGTACGGGTCCAATCTTAGGATCGTTGTTAGCGGGTTCGCTTTCGAAAGACGGCGGAGCCATTCAGTTAACCGTGGGTATGGCAGGATTCGGAATGGCATTGGGAATTCCGTTTGCGTTGTTTGCCATGTTCCCTGGAATGATGAAGAGTTTGCCAAAATCGGGCGGATGGTTGAATTCGGTGAAAGTAGTTTTAGGATTTGCCGAAGTAGCATTGGCGTTGAAATTCTTATCGCAAGCCGATTTGGTCATTCACTGGAACCTCTTGAAGTACGAAGTCTTCATGGGTGCATGGGTGATTTTATTCTTGGGAATGTATTTGTATTTGATCGGAGTTATCAAATTCCCGCATGACAGTCCGATTCAAAAAGTATCGAAATTCAGAATGGTGTTCACCACTTTAGTTGGAATGTGGGTGGTGTATTTAGCCAGCGGATTGTTTACCAACGAAGAAGGTACTTCTTACCATTCGTTGAAACTCATGAGCGGACTTGCGCCTCCTACGGGTTATTCGTACGCTTATCCGAGCGACTGTCCGCACGGACTCTTGTGCGAACACGATTACAACACAGCGTTAGAACGTGCACGCAAAGAAGGCAAGCCCTTGTTTGTCGATTTCACCGGCTATGCCTGTGTAAACTGTAGAAAAATGGAAGAGCACGTTTGGCCTGAAGTGTTGGACTTGTTGCAAAACGAATTCATTGTGGTGAGTTTGTATGTTGACGATAAGAAAGAGCTTCCAGCAGACATGAAAGAGAATATTGTCACTAAATGGGCAGGCATTGAGAAAGAGATTGAAACCTACGGTGACTTGTGGTCAGCCTTTGAAATTGAAACATTCAACAACAACTCTCAACCAGCGTATGCGATTATTGATCCTATGACGGAAGGAAGAGAAGAATTGATGAATCCGATTAAAAGTGGTATTGTAGAAACCACTGAATTCAGAGCGTGGTTGGAAGAAGGCTTGAAAGCTTTCAACAACAAGTAATGGATTTGTTATAATTACACACTTGTATTTTACTCCCTGTTTTCGTTTCTTCGTAGGAAATGAAGCAGGGAGTTTTAGTTGGAATATTTTTTATTCTAAGTAGTGTTCTGTTTGCTCAGAAAACCATTGTTTACGGAAAGGTAATCGATGCTGTTTCTAAGCAGACTGTGCCTGCTGCGCCTGTTTATTTTCTTGGAACGAAGAGCGGCACTGTCACCGACATGGACGGCAACTTCCGCATTGAAACTTATTATTCGAGTGACACGCTGCGGTGCAGTGCTATGGGTTATGCCGAAAAATCGGTGCGCATCAAACAAGGAACTTCAACCCAAGTTAATTTCGAATTGGTAGAATCGAATACCACTGCTGTGGTGGTGGTGCGTCCGAAAGACGAACCCAATCCAGCTATCGCCCTCATGAAAAAAGTTATTGATAACAAGAAAATCAATAACCGCGAAAAACTCGACGCCTACGAATACGAGGCGTACAACAAGGTAGAGTTCGACATTAACAACATCAAGGCAGCCATTGGCGATAAGAAATTGCTGAAGCCCTTTGAATTTATGTTGGAAGGCATAGACACCACGCAAGAAAAACCTTACTTGCCCGTGTTCATGACTGAATCGCTTTCTGATTATTATTTCCGTCGAAATCAGAAAATTTCGAAAGAGATCGTAAAAGCCACGCGTGTATCAGGTGTGGAAAATCAAAGTATCAATCAGTTCTTGGGTGACATGTACCAGAACGTGAATGTATATGACAACGAACTTATTGTTTTCTCGAAGAGCTTCACTTCGCCTGTTGCAGCGTATGCCTTGGGCTTTTACGATTACGGTTTGGTTGACAGTGCTTTCATTGACAAAAAATGGTGCTACAAATTGGAGTTCTTTCCAAGAAGAAAACAAGAATTACTCTTTCACGGTGAGATGTGGATTCACGACACCACGTATGCCATTGTGCGTATTGATGCTACGATTTCTGAAGACGCGAACATCAACTGGATCAAGCAATTTTCGGTGCATCAAGAATACGATCAAGTAGAGCCGGAAGTGTGGATGTTGGTGAAAGACCAGTTGTTCGTTGAGTTTAACCTCAGCGAACGCAAAGTTGGTGTATATGGAAGAAAGCACAGCAGCTACGACCATTTCGTCATTAACAAACCGAAGGAAGATAAATTTTACCAAGGGTATAGTGACATCATCGTTGATCCGAATTCTTCGCTTCACGACGATACCTATTGGTTGGAACACCGCCACGAAGCACTCTCGAAGAAAGAAGAGCGCATTTACAACATGGCAGATACGCTGAAGACATTGCCTCAATTTAAAACAGTAGCCGATGTCATTAACCTGTTTGTTCAAGGGTATAAAGTCATTGGCAATTTCGAGCTTGGTCCATACTATACCTTCTACAGTTTTAATCCCATTGAAGGCAATCGCCTTCGTCTAGGTGGAAGAACCAGTAATGAGTTCAGCAAGAAACTCATGTTAGAAGGTTATGTGGCCTACGGGTTTCGCGACGAACGATTCAAGTACGGTGGAGGCGCATTGTACATATTCAACAAGAATCCGCGCATGGCCATTGGTCTAAATGCGAAGCGCGACATGGAGCAATTGGGACTCGGTGCCGGAGCCTTTCGACAAGACAATATCTTATCGTCTGTCTTCCGCAGAAATCCGGCGAACAAGCTTACCGACGTCACCGATTTCACCACCTACTTCGAGAAAGAATGGTTGTACGGCCTTAGCAACAAACTTATCTTCAAGCACCGCGAATTGCGTCCGGCTGGGAACAAATACACCTATACCCGCTTCCTTCCGTTAACGAATACCTTCGCACCCGAAGACGCCTTAATTACCTCTGAAGTGACGCTTTACACGCGCTTTGCCTTCAAAGAAAAATTTGTGTACGGTGAATTCGAACGCATCAGTCTTGGAACCAACTATCCGCAAATTGAACTGGCTTATACTGTAGCTATTCCCAAACTACTTAGCGCTGAATACCGCTACCAACGTGCGCAGATTCAGGTGATAGACAAGGTTCGCTTCGGACCATTTGGGTATTGTAATTTCACCTTGCAAGCCGGAAAAATTTACGGCAACCTTCCCTATCCGATGTTGCAAATGCATCAAGGTAACGAAACTTTCTTCTATGACGAAGCCTCGTACAACACCATGAATTACTTCGAATTTGTGAGTGACCGCTGGGCCAGCCTGTGGGCATCTTACCACGCCGAAGGATTGTTCTTCAATAAAATTCCGTTGATGCGTAAATTAAATTGGCGAGAAGTGGCTAGCGCGAAATTCTTAGTAGGTGGGTATGATTTACGGAACGACGAGAAACTCAGCAGAGACTTCAATGGCGATGGTATTGCCGACATCTATTTGCTGAAACAACCTTATTTAGAAGCAGCCTTAGGGGTGGAAAACATCTTTAAAGTATTGCGCATTGACGCGCTGTGGCGCTTGTCTTACCTCGATCATCCGGATATTGTGAAATTCGGATTTCGCGCCAAATTGCAATTCGAGTTCTAGCTTATCTTCGCCGCATGAATTGGAAATCGATTTTCCCCAACGGAATCACTCTTTTAAATCTTGGATTTGGCGTTGCTGCCATTCAGACCCAAGAATTAGAAATGGCCGTGCTCTTCGTTTTTTTAGCCAGTGTTTGCGATTTACTAGACGGCTTGGTGGCGCGCGCCTTGGGTGTTTCTAGCGAATTAGGAAAGCAATTAGATTCGTTGGCCGATGTGGTTAGTTTTGGTGTAGCCCCTGCGCTTTGGATTTTCAAAACCCTAGAACCTGCTCTTGGCCTTTGGGCGTATTTGTCTTACCTCATTGTCTTTGCGGGCGCTTATCGCTTAGCGCGGTTCAATATTTCATCGAATCAAATCAAAGGATTTCAAGGCTTACCCATTCCGGGTAACGGACTGTTTTGGGTGAGTATGCTGCACTTGCAAAACGACGCGCAATTTCCAACCGTTGTTTGGGTAGGATTAATCATCGCCTTTGCGGTATTGATGTCAAGTAAACTTCCCTTGATAGCATTTAAGTTTGAGCAATACGGATGGACGGGCAATGAATTCAGGTATCTCACGATACTCTTCAGTTTAGCCGGAGCTATTTGGGTGTTAGTCAGTGGAAAAAATATCGTGGCAACACTACCAATTGCCTTAATTTTGTACCTCGTATTTTCAGCAGTAGAACAAATATTCAAAAAACGTCATGGCAAAGTTTAAAGCCGAAATTGATGTAATGCCATTGGAAGCATTACTTGACCCGCAAGGAAAAGCAGTAACCCACGCAATGGGTAGCTTAGGACTTGGAGAAATCTCTAACGTTCGCGTTGGCAAACACATGTCGTTATTTATCGATGCTGCTGATCAGAAAGCAGCTGAAGCGAAAGTAGATGAAGCTTGCAAAAAATTACTTTGCAACGAAATCATGGAATACTACACCTTTTCTGTAAAGGCCGTATAATGAAGTTTGCAAGAACTTCACTTTTCCTTCTTTTACTTATTACCACTGCGGCAGTATGGGCGCAGCCTGTGGTACAGTCTGATTTGGTGACCTTCGGTCATAAAAAATCTAGCGGCACACGTGCTATCAAAGCCCTTATCATTCATTCCTGTTTCAACGCTAGTTTCCCGAACACCGCCGCGCCCGATACCTTTTCATTTGCAGGTGTGGTGAAGCAATTCGAACAATACAGCGTATCGGCCCATTATGTAATTGATCGTGAAGGTGGCATTCATCAACTGGTGAAAAACAACGATGTCGCTTTCCACGCAGGTAAGAGTCAACTTCCCGACGGAACCACGGCAGTAAATTCGTGTTCCATCGGAATTGAAATCATGTGTACTTACACCTGTGGTCCGAATGCCGCGCAATACCAAGCATTGAAAGAATTGGTGCAGCACTTAGATGCAAGCTATCACTTCAAGTATATCTTGGGACACAGCGACATAGCACCCGGAAGAAAAACCGACCCTTGGCACTTCAAAGATCCTGGGATTTATCGCAAGTAAACTTATTTTCACTATATTAGGGGTTAGAAACCTCTAACCATGAAATATTCTTTACTTCTTTTCGCCTTCTTGGCGACAGGATTGGTATTTGGTCAAGCCCCTGCAAACGACGCCTGTGCCAACGCCATCCTTCTCACTCCCAACGCCGGAGCCTTAACCCTTGACAACTCTCAAACCGTTACCGAAGGCGCGAACCCTTCTTGCGGAACGGGCGGTGGAGCGCAAATGCGCGACATCTGGTTCAAGTTTGTGTACACCGGTGGAACCTTCACCTTAACCACTACTTTAGGCACTCTAAGCGATACCCGTATTGCAGTTTACAATGGCTGTGGTGGCACACAAGTAGCCTGTAACGATGACGCAGCAGGCATGGGTTATGCTTCGCAATTGGTACTTACCTGTACTACCTTAACCAACGGTGCAACCTATTATGTGCAAGTAGGAGGTTACAACAATTTAATTGGGACCTTCACCTTTGCCTTGACCAGTGGTCCGCTTTCGGGATGTACCAACCCATCGGCCTCTAACTACAACGCCTGTGCAACGGTTGACGACGGGTCATGCACGGTTGCTATGCCAAATGAAACTTGCGCTACCGCTTCTGCTTTTGTACCAAACAGTGGAGTAATTACTACGAACAACAACAACGTGGCTGTGGGACCAACCCCAGGCTGCGGCGGAACGGTTCGCGATATCTGGTATTCGTTTGTTTACAACGGAGGAAATATTACCATTGAAACTTCTGCCACTACTGGCACTGGAACTTCTCTAACCGATACGCAGATTGCAGTGTACAATGCGTGCAACGGTTCTATCATTGCATGTGACGATGACGACGGAGCAGGAAATTTTTCATTAATCAAATTTGGTTGTCCTGCCGGAAACGGAACAGGCGGAACTTTTGAAGATGACAATTTAGTCATTGGACAAACCTATTACGTGCAGGTTGGTGGTTACAACAGCACCATGGGTGAATTCAATTTCAACATTACTTCAGCAAGCATTAGCGGATGTATGAATCCAAACGCAACGAACTATGTATCGTGCGCTACTTCTGACGACGGATCATGCGTATTCCCAGAATTGATTGCCGGATTCGATTACTATCCGTCTGGTACAAATTGTATGAACTTCCAGTTCAACAATACTTCTTCTGGAAATAACGTAGCCTGGAACTGGACTTTCCCTGAAGGTACTAGCCCATTAACCTCTACCGAAGAAAATCCGGTTGTTGTTTTTGCAGCTACTGGAATGTTTCCGGTGACTTTAACCATTACCGATCCAGATGGTGTTACCAACACCTCAACACAAAACGTAATTGTAACTGCGGGTCACCAACTTACGGTAAGCGTAACTGCCGATAACCTTCCACAACAAACTTCGTGGCAAGTGTTCAATCAAAATAACGTCATGATTGAAGCGGGCACTACCAACTCATCTACCTTTTGCATCAGCAACAATTGCCACCGTGTAGAAATGCACGACACCGGTTCTAACGGTATTTGTTGTGCCAACGGCAACGGATCTTACACCGTTTATTTAGATGGAAATCCTGTAGCAACGGGTGGTGCCTTCGGAGCATTAGCTACCATTGATGTCAACTGTCCTGCGGGAACCAGCTGCGACAACGCCATTGAAGCGAACCTTGGATTAAACGCGGTACCAGCGCCAAACACGTGGTACACCTTTACCCCAACCATTAACGGACAATTCCAAATTTCAACTTGTGGTTTAGCCGGTTGTAACACCAAATTGTGGTTGTATGATTACTGCAATATGGCGTTGTTTGATAACACCAACCAAGCGACCTTTACTTACAACGATGATTTGTGTGGCATTGAAGCAGAGATTACTCCTTTCCTTCAAGCCGGTCACATTTATTATTTGCGTGTGGGTGATACCGATGGTGATTGCGGAATTAGTTCGTTCCAAATGCTTATTGAATACATGGGACCTATTGTAGGTTGTATGGACATTAACGCCTGTAACTACTCACCACTGGCTGAAGAACCAGCCCCATGTTTCTACAACGGAGATCCGAACTGTAGCGACATTGGTCCTGACTTAGCAGTTGAAGGAAACGTGTTCTACACTTCTATGTATCAAACCACCATTAACGGAACCGATGCGTGTTACGTGAACGAAGGTTGTTTGCAAGGATTAGGAAACCGTCAGATTATTCGTTTCTCAACACGTATTGACAACTTAGGAAACTTAGACTACTTCATTGGTGTTCCAAACTTGGCCAATCCACAATTCGTATTTGACGCATGTCACAACCACTATCACTATAAAGGTTACGCAGAGTATTTGTTGTATGATACCAACGGCAACCTAATGCCACAAATCGGATTCAAAAACGGATTCTGTGTATTGGATTTAGGTTGTGTTACAGGAGTTGCGAAATACGGCTGTGGTAATATGGGTATTACTGCCGGATGTTATGACGTATATAGCTCTGGATTGAACTGCCAATGGGTAGATATTAGCGATGTTCCTGCAGGTACTTACCACTTGGTTATTCGTACCAACTGGGACCAAGACCCTGATGCCCTTGGTAATTATGAATTGCGTTACGACAACAACTGGGCACAAGTGTGTTTCTCGTTTGAACGCGACGCGAACAACAACATCATCAACTTTGTGAAATTCCCTCAAAATTCATGTCCGCTTATCACTGACTGTATCGGACAATTATTCGGAAGTGCACAACCCGACTGTTTAGGAAACTGTCCAGCCGAATTGAAAAAAGGTGACTTGAACAACGACTTAAGCTATACCCAAGCCGACGTAGATATGTATGGTAACGCAAGTGCATACACCTCTATGACTGCAGCTTTGTGTAACGACTTAAATAACGACAACGACATCAGTATTGCTGATGCAGCTTACCTTGAATCATGTATTCACACTCAAATGGACATGGGTGTTGCACCAGGAATGATGCAACCGTGCAACTGGGACGATGAATTTGTGGACGTTACACAAACGGTTACCTTAGGTATTGCAAACGTGAATGCTACAGACGGATACTTTGATGTTACTATCATGAATCCAGATGGACCAGTTAACGCCTTGCAATTCGACATTAGCGGCGCTACCATTGCTAGCACACAAAGTTTGATTTCGGTGGCTACATGGCCTTGCTATATCTACAAAGAAGTAGGAGGAACTAAGATTGCTGCTTTGGGTCACTTGGGTTCTATGATTCCTGTTCACTACACACCAACGCCATTCATGCGCATTTACACGCAAGAAATCAACGCATCAGAAATTTGTGTAGGTTCAATTGACGAAATCTTGAATGTGTATGTACACAACGTCTTAACCGACATTGGACCATGCGTACCTGTTCAGTACATCACTGCCGACGCAAACTATGCCTCACAAGCATGTACGAATTATCCGGTGCATTTCTTAGACAACTCTAGCAACAGTCCTTCTTCATGGACGTGGTACTTCCCAGGTGGAACGCCAAGCATGTCGAACTTACAGAACCCTTGGGTAATGTACACTGCTCCGGGTATCTACGATGTTAGCTTGAAAGTAACCAACGGCAGCGCGCTAGATAGTATTTTCTGGCAAGGTGCCGTAACCATTGCCGATGTGATAACCTATTACGCTGATGTGGATGGCGACGGATATGGCGATTTAAATGCCACTACCACCGGTTGCGAGCAACCAGCAGGTTATGTAACCAACGCTACCGATTGTAATGATACCAATGCGCAAATTAGCATCAACCAAGATGCCGACGGCGATGGTTATTTCAGTTGTGTAAACGATTGTAACGACGGTAATCCACTGGCCTACCCAGGTGCATTGGAATTATGTAACGCCTTAGACGATAACTGCGACGGCACCATTGACGAAGGCTTCGACAATGACGGTGACGGATTCTCTTCATGCAACGGCGATTGTAACGATGCCAATGCTACCATGTTCCCAGGTTCAACGGAATTGTGTAATAACATTGACGACAACTGCGACGGTGTCGTTGACGAAGGATTGGGTCAGCCTTACTACCTTGACTTAGACGGTGACGGCTACGGCGCAGGAATGGTATTGTATTCATGCGATATTCCTGCCGGTGCTTCTACCAACAACGCCGACTGTAACGATGCAAACGGAGCTATTAGTCCAAGCGCTATTGAAACAGTGGATGGAATTGACAACGACTGCGACGGATTCTTAGATGAAACTTCTGTGCTTACTTACACCTTAGATGAAATTGGATTGGAAGTATTCCCTAATCCAGTGAAAGATGTGTTAAACATTCGCTTGAATGTTCACGCAGGAATGGTGCAGGGAACGGTGTACGATATGGCAGGTAAAGAAGTAATTAATTTCCGATTCAACGCGAAGAACTACAGCATGCCAACCAACGAATTGGCCACTGGGGTTTACGAGATTGTATTGAGAACTGAAAACGGATTTGCTACCAAGCGCTTCGTGAAAGAATAAAGAAAATGTATCCAAAGAAAAAGGGGCTTGCGCCCCTTTTTTTATTTCACTCTACTTGCACTTAAATCAACCCCTCCGTAATCTTTCAATTCCATCTTCACTGAACCCACTTTAATTTTCGCTTGAGCCAAAATTGGAAGGTGGTGTGCGTCGTCGGTAACCCATACACCCAAGTCATTCGGATCTTTAAATATGCGACCCTTTTGAACTACAGGTGCAAAGCGAATACATTTGAAGGTTCCTGAGTCAACGGTTACGGTTTCTTTACCCACGTAACGCATCTTTAAGCGATAGATCTCATCATCAACTAAGGTTTCTACCGAGATGATATCGCCACTCTTCAAGTTCGAGAAATCCATGGTACGTGCGTAGAACACTGAAGACATCATATCTTGAAGAAACATCGGTGCTAAATAACCTTCGTTCTTGCGGTTTTTAAATGCGCGTTTATGTTGGAAGAAGAAATAGTTCTGATTGATAACGTATCCACCTTCGTCGCAATTCCGTTTGAACTGGTAAGGGAAGATACCTTGCTTATCGACGTATGACTCATACTTGTCTCTCACTTTGAAAAACCAATCGAATGAACCTACACTTTGACCTTCGCCAATGATGTGATAGGCTTCGCGGTTACCGAATTTTTGTTCGGCGTCTTGCACGCTAATGGTAGCAATACCGGCATCTACCAATCCGTAGTGAATACGGTACACGCTTCGTTCACCGGTGGTGAAGGCGTTGTTTGTGATTTTACGTAATGGATGATTTGGAAGGTTGTCAACATTAACCGGAGTTGGTTTAGAACTCTGGGCTGCCATTGTCATCATACCCGATGAGAGAATAGCAAATAGAAACAGGCGTTTCATAGGTTTGATTTTTTTTAGTAACGATAACTTGCCGGCAAAATTTCAACAAGCATACCAAAAAAAAACGAACCTACTAATCGATGGTAGCAATACACTTCAGCTCGATGGCAATGGGTGTGGGCAACGAATTAATTTCTACAGTGGTTCTACACGGATTAGCTTCCTTGAAATACTCGGCATATAAGCGATTGTAGGTATGGAAATCGCGCTTCATGTTTACCAAGAAAACAGTAACATCCACTAAGTTCTCCCACTTCGAACCCGAAGCATCTAATATCTTTCGTACGTTATCGAATACATTTCTGCATTGCGCTTCAAAATCGAATTCTAAGAAATTTCCGTTTTTATCTAAGACCAATCCAGGTACACCGCTGTCATTAGCATCGCTGCCTGCAATGCGGGGGCCAACACCAGAAAGGAACAAAAGGTTTCCTACACGTCGCGCATGTGGGTATGCACCAACTGGTTTAGGTGCATCGTTCGTTGAAATCGCTTCAGCCATAATTAATTCGTTGCTACAAATTTACCTGTAACGCGTGAGTTTTTCGTCTTTAATTCATAAATGTAGATTCCGCTAGCTGGAATGTTCCAACTGAATCTATCGTTACCACTGCTGGTCCACACGCGGCTATCCATTCGTTGCCCTTGCATAGAATAAACAATCCATTCCACTTGTTCACCTGGTTGCAGATTGGTTTGGAAATTCACTTGCTCGCGCGCAGGTACTGGGAAGGAAGTTACGTTCACTTTCGGACATGGACGTTCAATTACGGCCATCGCATCAACCGGAGGCAAGTGCGTAGTGAACATACCGTTGGCGTGTGTGGCTACCGCAACGGTTCCATCGTATCCGCGGGCTGTTACCATATTGATAACCACATTTCCAATGGTGTTCGCACCTTCCATACTCCATATGGTATTGTCGCCATTGAGTAAATCGGTGCTGAACAATCCGGCGCTGGTTCCTGCGAAATATATCGCCGGAGAGCTTGGATAAATTTCTACCCAATACACAGCAGGACCGTTGCCACTTCCATCGGCATTCTCTTCTAAGTTTCCACTTACATCCACCCAGTTGGCACCGCCGTCAAGGCTATGGAAAATACTGCGTTTGCTGAAGTTCGAGAAGCTAACCATCACCTCATCTGAATTCAAATCATGGGTGGCAACCGACGAGGTGTAGGCGTTGGTAGGAAATATTGATGAGGTGATATTCGTTTTCACCGGCGTACCGTACAAGTCGGTAAGCTTAAATAATTTCCCTTGGGTTGAACCGTAGTAGAGGACCGTGTTATCGGCGTAAGCTTGATCTAAACACGAAATACTACCTTGGGTAAGCGTTATAGTTGAACCTGAGTAATAACTCCAATCGTCGGTTGGACGTTTTGTGATGTAGTTGTTGGTTACTGAAATGGTATCTATTCCATCGAGGTACCAAATCATTTTATTTCCTGCAACAAAAAGTCGGTGTGTCCAAGGGTCTAACAAAATCGGATTGATGAACAGGGCGGTTGGACCATTTTGCGGATCGATACGTTCCGTGCCGGTCAGGTTACCATTTTGGTCAATGGTTTTCTTGTAGAGTTTTCCTTGTTGGCTAGAAGCAACTACGAAGTTCCTTCCCTCCGGAATTTGACAATAGCTACCATCGTCAGCGTGCACTTCTTTCCAAGGGGTTGAACTATTTGGTGTATTGGTAATCCATGAACCATTGTCTTGCATTCCTCCCATCACGAAATCGTTAGCCACGTGGCCTTGTTCAATCGCATTGGTGTAGAACTGTGTGGTGATATATCCGTTGTTAAGGGGTGTCCAAGCAATGCTATCGGCAAGTACATCGTCGGTGCGATAAATTCCTCCGTCGTTGGTGTTGTACATTTTATTTGGGTTGTTCCAATCGAATGCAAAGCTGTGTTGATCGCTGTGGTGGTTCGGGTAAGAATAAAGCCACGGAGTATCCACATTGCAGCGGTAACCGCCAATCCATTTATCGTTATCGGGTGTAGCGAAGGCATCGGTGCTGCGATGAATATTACATCCACCAATAAACAAGACATTGGGTTGTGTTGGGTGGTGTGCAATGCACATGTCGTAACTGTTCTGTGTGCGGAAAGTTCCGAAATCGAAATCTACACCAATGTATAAACTACAAGGTTCAGAAGGCAGATTAGCAGAACGGTTTTCCCATGTATCGTTGGCTGTGGTTCCATCTACATAGGTGTATTTGTAAAGGAAGTGTCCAATTGGATAGTTCGAATTGTTCAACGCTTCACCCAAGAAATAAATTTCATTTTCGTTTTGCGGATTGTAGGTCATTACGGTGCGACGGAGGTTTGCAATCGGCGCAGCTCCGGGAGAAATGGCGGTCCAATTGGTTCCATCGGTACTTCTAAAAAATCCGCCGCCGTTGGTGCTGTTGTCACCAAACGTGGCGTACAACACGCCCGAAGGAGTCATCATGATATCTACAAATTCGCTGGCACCGTTGGTAAAGCCGAGTACGTGTTCCCATGTTTGTCCGCCGTCGGTACTGCGAATAACCCCATTATACACGGCGGCATAAACAACATCCTGAGTGGTATTGGTATGATCAGGAACAATACGCCAAACGAAATCATAGCTTCCATTTTGCATAATGTTTTGTGGTGTACCGCTGGCTGTACTCATTAAGTGCGACCATGTTTGTCCGTTGTCAACCGACTTCCACATACCATCGCCGCTGAGCAATGCGGTGAAAGAGGTTCCGCTCACTACGCCGTAAAACTCTTCTCCAGAACCGTAGTACCAAACGTTTTCATGACCCGGACGTTTGTCTTGCGCAATGCAACTAACGCTAGCCAATTGATCGGGGGTAGTGGTTTTGGTCCATGTTTGTCCGGCGTTGGTCGAACGCCACATACCGCCAGTAACCGAACCCGCTAACAAAATATTATTATCGGTAACGTCCACCGCAAAAGCACGGGTTCTTCCGCCTTTATTGAATGGTCCGCGTGCCTCCCAAGTATAATCTCGATTCAAATCCATGGATTTCGGAAGGTGCTTCGCGAAATTCAACGAGCTGGCAAAGATGCCCGCCGGAACAATTCCTGTTTCCGGATCGCGGTTTCGCATGTATTCAAAGTACTTTCTGCTTCCCCAATGGGCGCCGCTTTGCTCTTCCTCTGCACCGCCTTGAACAAGGTCTTGCGAAGAAGGAATAAACAAATAAGCAGAAGCAACTAACAATGCTGCAACAGCCAATGAAATAATTGAGCCTCGAATGTGGAAATGTTTCATGCTCAAATATAACCTTTGCCGTGCAAAAGAATTATTTTCGAAGACGAAGATTCAAAAAATTTATGGTGAACAAATTCCTCGTTGCATTGGTTTGCATCGCTCTTTCTCAGACCACGGTCTCTGCCCAAATTACAAAGCAGTATTATGCCAACGGCGCCCTACAAAGCGAAGGCTTATTCAATAAAGCGGGTATGGAAGACAGCACCTGGAAGTTTTACTACGACAACGGTGTGCTTCAAGAACTGAGTGAATACAAGAATGGTATTTTCGAAGGAAAAGTTTTTCGCTACTACCGCAGCGGAAAACCCCAAGTGGAAGGATACTTCAAATACGGAGTACAAGACAGCCTGCAACGTGCCTATTATGAAAATGGCAACAAGCAGCGCGAAGGATTCTATGAACTTGGAAAAAAAGTAGGCCGTTGGACCAACTTCAAAGAAAATGGTGATACACTTAGCACCTACAATTTCGATGAAGACCCAGAGCGCATCATCAATTATTACGATAAGGCAGGAAAGAAAACCATTGCGCAAGGCAATGGCTTTATGGAATTGTTCAATGACCTAGGCATACTGATTAGCCGACAAGAATTTTCGAATGGATTACCTCATGGAAAATTCTATACCTATTACGGAACAGGCGCCATTGAAGTGGAAGGGGAATACGTGATGGGCATTAAAAACGGAACATGGTTAGAGAAATTTTCGGACGGAAAGGTTCAAAAATCAACAACCTACACCAATGGAAAAGTTACCGGACCGTACGAAGAATTCTTCGACAACGGAAAATTATATGTGAAAGGAAATTTCAATGACGGATTGAAAGTAGGTCGATGGGAATGGTTTCGTCCCAACGGAAATCGCGACATGATTGGAACCTTCAAAGACGATAAGCAAGACGGTGAATGGACCTTCTACCACGACAACAACGAATGGCAATCGAAAGGAACATTCAAAGAAGGACTCATGCAAGGAAAGTGGGATTACCAATATCCTTCAGGAAAAAAATGGAAGGAAGGAAACTTCGTGGACAACAACAAAGAAGGGGTTTGGACCAACTGGTACGAAAACGGCAAGACACTGCAACAAGGCACCTACAAAGCGGGTAAGGAAGAAGGTCAGTGGAAAAGCTATTACGAAACCGGTCAGCTTAAAGACGTTGGAAGTTTCAAGAACGGTAAGATGGATGGCAAGTGGACGGGTTACGGACCGAAAGGACAAATTCTGTATTCAGGAGAGTGGTTAAATGAAATGAAGATTGGCACTTGGGTGAACTTCGATGAAAAAGGCACCATACGTTCAGTAAACACTTTCGACAAAAAAGGCATTCAAAACGGTGTACAGAAACTCTACAATCAAACCGGTAACCTCATTAGTTCGGGTAAATACAAAAATGGTAAACGCGAAGGCAAATGGGAATACCGTTACGACTTCGGAGCTTTATTAAGAACGTGCAATTACAAGAACGGGGTGTTAGATGGAAAAAGTAAGATGTACTCTGAGAACGGCACCCTATTCGAAGATGCAACCTACAAGAACAATCGCTACAACGGTGAATGCACTTTCTTCGATCCGAAGACCGGCAAGCTGTTAGAAAAAGGCATTTACGAAAACGGCAAAATGATTAAGCTGTTGGAAGGCGGACCCGCGAAACGCTAGTTAGCGAAGAATAGCAGCAAGCCTTTCTGTGAGCGCCTTTCGTTCGAATTGAGAAACGGTGTTGTTGGATACTACTGACGATTCAGCGGACAGCAACTCCTTGACGTAGGATTTCAAACCGTTATTATTTTCTCTATCAAACATTTTTCCTGCTTCTGTTAAACGAAGAATAGCCGCGGCATCGCCTTGCTCGGGACCCAAGGCAACAATGGGACGTTGACAAGCCAAGTACTCGAATAATTTTCCGGTGAGAATGCCTTCTGCATCGGGCACAGCAGGAATGGCTAAGAAAAGAATGGAAGAATCTAACATGTAACGAATGGCCTGGGCATGTGGCACATGGGCTTCAAAATTCACCTTCAATTGATAGGCCTGCAGCTGCTCTCTGATTTGCTGCGAGACGCTTCCAACAAATTGCAACTCGAAGGCTAAGGTGGGTTCTTCCGATTGCAATTCACTAAGCACCTTGAAGAACACCTCTGGCACATAGGAATCGGCCATGGTTCCCACATAGGTAATTCGTTTAATAGAATTTGCTTTTACCGAACGTTCATTCGGGAAATCGGCTTCATCGTATCCGTTTGGAATGACATGAATTTTCGAAGCGTTGCCATCGTAAAGTTTCGCCGCGAACAAGCGTTTGATTGCATCGCTTACCACAACAATTTCATCGGCGGTATTCAGAACTTTTCGCTCGAGGTGCCTGTCGTATCGCTTCATTAGCGGGGTCACCAACAATTCAGGATAGTAATAGATGTCGGTCCATGGATCACGCATATCAGCTACCCATTTTACCTGCGGGAAAGCCTGTTTCAATTTTAATCCAATGAGCTGAGAGCTATGTGGCGGCGATGAAACAAATACGGTATCGATGTTCTCTTGTTCAATAATTTCTTTGGCTTTTTTCACCGCGTAACTCACCCAACCTTTTCGGGCATCGGGAAGAAATAAATTCCCGCGCATAAATCGAAGCCCCCAACTGATAAGGCCTCCCTTCGATTTATTCGAGAATCCGCTGGTAGGAATATGTTTTTTTCCAAACAGACGCTCGACCACTCGCAAGGCTTCAAAGGAAGGTGTATGAATAACGCGTTGTTCGGGTGAAATTTCGGCTAGCAAACTTTCGTCGATAACCGGATAACTGGCGTCTTTCGGATCAACCGTCAGCACGATGGGTTCAATACCAAACTGACGCAAATACTTCACGAATTTCACCGAGCGCTGAACACCTGCACCCCCAGAGGGTGGCCAATAATAAGTTATGACAAGTACTTTCTTCACTTTCTGCAATACTCACAATGGACAGAGTCTGGATTGTGCTTAAACGTGGGTATGGTGAGCATTTGCTCTACCAGCGAAATTACTCCGTTTTCAAACTCCTGCATATCCTCGGCCGACAAAATAGCATCTTCCTTTTCGCGCTTCAGTCCCACGTAACCCTGTGAGACTTGTTTCAATCCCAATAATACGGCTTGTGTTTCGGCGGGATGGTGGCCCATTTTGGTCCACATATACGAATACATCAACAACTGAACAAGCTTACCATTTTTTGCGGTAAACCAATTCGCTGAATCTTCATCGAGCTTAATACCTGCGCCATCGACCTTTCCTGTTTTGAAATCAATGATGCGTGTGGTTGATCCTACTCGATCAATACGGTCTGACTTTCCTTTAAGCACAACGGCGTTTAAGTCGTGTGGGAAGGCGTGTTCAATGGTGGCGGTAAGAACTTTTTCAACACCAACGACGGTGCGTGTAACGTTTGAAGCCTGATTTTGAATTTCTTCTTTTCTATCGAGCGACAAGGTTTTTACGATCATCTCGCGGGCAACGGCTTTGGCTAGAATATCGAACCCTTCCAATTCACCCGAGGCGTAGTGCTTGTTCAACGCGTCTTCCAACAAGGTATCTACCTGGGTTTCGAAGTTTTTGATATCACTTTCAGGCACCGGTTTCCCTTCGTAATCTCGGTACAAATTTTCTAAAACATCGTGTACCACCGAACCGAAGGTGGCAGCCTCCATGCTCTCTTCCATCTCATCTAACTCGCCCAGAGAAACAATGTAACGGTAGTAGAAATCGAGCGGACACTGAATGAATTTATTCAAAGCGGAAGGTGATAATCCGCCTGCAAAAAGCTCTTTCAATCGCTGCACAGAAAATGCGTCTTGTTCAATTTCTTCTTCAACTTTCGAAGCCACTACGGTTTGATGTCCGAAATCTTCATACCGAATGTTTGTTCGGTTATTAAAATTAGCTAGTTCTAATTCGAGTTGAAGAATGTAGCGGGAAGGTTCGGTGAGTTTATAATCGGCGCTTATGGTATGATAAATCAATTGCACCTGCTTCGAGCGCTGCAAGAGTCTGTAAAAGGTATAGGCAAATGCGCCCTCTCTGTCTTCGATAGAAGGCAGTTCGAAAGCGGTACGTAGGTCATACGGAATTAGTGAATTCGGCATGCCATTGCCAGGGAAGATATCGTCGTTAGCGCCTACCACAATGACACGCTTAAAATCGACACCACGTGTTTCGACGGTATTCAAGACCTGCAAGCCTTTCAAAGGTTCGCCGGTAAAGGCAACCGTTTCGAGAGAAGCGTAATGCTGAAAAATAATTTCTAAGATTGCCGGTGAATCAAGCCAATGCGTTCGATTAACTTGAAAATTAATTCGCTCTACAACTTCTTGCATGCGCAGTACGGCTTCTGCTGTGAGGTGATCGGAAGCGTGTTCTGCTTCTAAATCGCGCAGCCACGTCTGCAGGCGTTCCAACAAATTGGCAAGGGTGAATTCGGCTGTATCGAAGAGTTGAATAATGGGATGAAGATCTTGTTCTACCCCCTTTTCAATGGCCAACTTTTCGAATTCGTTCTTTCTGAGATACACGAATCGACGTCGCACAATAGCGCGTTGCAAAGCAAATCGACTTCGCTGATTCAGCAGGAATTCACACTCTGGTTGTACAATCCACTGTGCAAAATCTTTGTGGTAGATTCCCTTTTTGGGGTCTCTTGCCAAGCGGCTCCAAATGCGAATTAAGGCGCGAGTGGTGCGAAAGACATTGGTTTGATCTATGGGATAACCCAGTGCCACGTTAATGGGCGATTGAATGGACAGCGCATTTAAAAACGGACGCAGCAATTGAGGTTGAACAAGGACCACGGCGGTTTCTGCGCGTTCTTCCTCTGATAAATCACCTACAATTTGCGCGGCAGCAAATGCGCTGGCAAGTGGGGTTACGACTTTTGAAATGACAATCTCCCTATCTGAGTTTTCAAAGCAGGTTGATTTGCGAAAAGGAGCCACTTCACGTTCCCAACGACGAAAGAAATGTCCAGCTTCATGAATAGGATTATTCACGTAGTAGGCATCGGCGTCGAATTCAAAGTGCAGTTTACCTGATTTCATGAAACGCTTAATCCATCTCTCTTCGGCACGCGAGAACGAGGTCATTCCCACAAAATAAATCTGACTGAATTCAGCGGGCAGTTCAACCTGAATTTTCTCCTCAGCAATTAATCTATTCAATCGTGCAAACGAATAGCGCTGGGTACTGTCTTGAAGGGCCACAAAGGCGTGATAGACATTTCCTAACTGCAACCAAAAATCTAGAAACTCTTCTTGCGATTGTGAAAGTGTTTGTTCTCCGAAACTCCATTGCTCAATGTCTTTGATTTCTTTCAAGTTCCGGAAAATCAAATCTGGATTAGCCAAGGAAGATTCTATATCATTAAAATCGTCTAAGGCTGTAGCGCCCCATTTCACGAAGGTTTCGAAGGGTTCTACTTCGGAAGCCACTTGGGTGTATGCTTCGTACAACAGCAGTATTTGTCCGAGCTTTTCCTCTGTCGTTTGCTGAACCAAGCGTTTAGTAAACTGGGGAAGCAAAAGGCACGTAGGCGGCATAATGGGTTTAGCGGCCGCTTCGAATAAAAATCGTTTTAGGTAAACTATAGCGCGATTGGAAGGAAGAACAACCGCAACCTGAGTCACATTCATCCCGTGTTCCTTCCATAACTTTGTAGCAAAGTCTTTTAAAAAATTGTCTGCAATAACTTCTGACATGGTAAATCTTCAATATCCAAAATTTCTAAAATTTCCGGATGGAAAACGAATTGTGAAAATCTTTTCGGCTACACAATTCGAAGAGTATTCGGTATTGGGTAAATATACGTTTTATCATTTGAATGAAGCAAAGACCCATGCCGATCGTATCTACGTATTAGACCTCATAGAAAACCCCCTTTTAGAAGCCGTTTCTGAGGAAAACTACGAGCTATTCAAAGCCGAACTTCTTACCGGTTTCCCGCTAAAATCAATGTAAACACCGGGCTGTTTGCATTCGCACTTTTCAGAGAGAAAAACACATTTGAATAATTTCGTTCTTTACAACATGGCATTGCAATTCTTAGAAAATCATTCCCTACAAGCAGAAAACACATTTGGCATAGCGGCTCGCGCGCGCTATTTCGTTTCGGTAACCACGCAGGAAGATGCGATTGAAGCCCTTCAATTTGCTCAAAAGAACGCCTTAGAAATTTTAATCTTGGGTGGTGGAAGCAATGTGTTGTTCACTTCAGATTTCAACGGATTAGTCATACAAAATCGCTTGAAAGGTATTTCGCTTATTCGAGAAGATGAAAGCCATGTGTGGGTACGTGCAGCGGCCGGTGAAAATTGGCATGACTTCGTAATGACGTGCATTGACAATCAATGGGCGGGCGTAGAAAACCTTTCGTTAATTCCAGGTTGTGTAGGCGCTAGTCCTATGCAAAACATTGGTGCATATGGTGTAGAAGTAAGTTCGGTTTTAGAGTCTGTGGAAGCCATTCATACAGGCGATTTTCATACGCATCGTTTTTCTAAAGGCGATTGCGAACTGGGATACCGCGAAAGTATTTTCAAGCGAAAGGAAAAAGGAAACTGGTTCATTACTCACGTTGAATTCAAACTAAACAAACGTCCTGTTTTTCACACCGAATACGGTGCCATTGCCGATGAATTGGACCGCATGCATATCGACAACCTGACCATTCGAGATGTAAGTAAGGCGGTAATTTCCATTCGCAGTTCGAAGCTTCCTAATCCGAAAGAATTAGGTAATGCCGGAAGTTTCTTTAAGAACCCTACCGTTCCACTTTCCGTTTTGCGTCGCATTCAAACGTTCGATGCCAACATTCCCTTTTATCCGGTGAACGAGGAAGAAGTAAAAATTCCTGCGGGCTATTTAATTGAGCAATCGGGATGGAAAGGCAAGCGCGCAGGCTCATGCGGAGTGCACACCAAACAAGCTTTAGTCTTGGTGAATTACGGCGGAAGTACCGGCGAAGAAATTTACCAATTGAGTTCAACCATCATTCAAGAAATTGAACAACGCTACGGCATAACACTCGAGCGAGAAGTCAACATCATTTAGAATTTCGCGCAAGGAATAACACGACGTTTTGATTTGCGTGCATTTCGCTTGTTAGCCCAAACGTAAGTGATACTCAGTTCATGCGAACCACCCGTGTTACCGATTGCCAATTGTGAAGTGGTAATATCGTAGCTATAGCCCAATTTGTAAGACCCCCATTGAAAACCGAGTAGCAAAGACATCATATCTCTGTTTGGATGTTGGTAGTGGTTTGACTTAACGGGCAGACCGCGGTACCACACCCCTACAATGACCGGATTCAATTCAGTATAGAAACCAAGATCTAATTGGTCAAACTTATCTTGCGATTGGTAGTTTGCAGCTATTACAACTTCTTTAGAAGCCTTTGGATTCTGGTAATTCTTAATTCGTAACCGATATCCGCCATGCGCTGAATAACGAACAGGCACACGCTCGTTAGCGACTGCAAATACGGCTTCGTTTGGACGATTCAAGTGATAGGCAGAAAATCCGAACCAGTATTTCGATGAGAAGACAAGTCCGCCTGCACTGGCATCGAAGTAGCGTGTGGGACCGAACGATACATCTTCTAGCGTAGAAACATTTCCTCCGCGAACCATTTGGTCGTAGAACAACAATTTATTGAAATCGATCGAGCGCGCTACATAGCCCAATTGCAAGGCAGGACGAAAGAACACGCCGCGTTTAATCTTCACTTCGTAGGCCATTTGCAATTGCAACGACGACGTCTGAAGTCCCCCCGACCCTGCTTTTTCACTTCCAGCCACTATACCTAATCCGCAATTGATGCTTGGCAAATACTGGTCGTACGAAGTACGGTAAGAAGAAAACCCACCAGGAATGACGCTCCACTGTTCGCGGTACAACATACCCAGTCGACTTTGAGCCGAAGCTCCGGCAAATGCGGGATTCAACAAAGTTGGAACCGCATAAAATTGGGTGTACTGTTGGTCTTGGGCAAGCACCGAAGTGCTCACCGCAAGCCAAAAGCCCAATAGTATTATTATTCGTTCCATACTCATTTCTTTTATCTAGCTAATAAGGTTACGTCACCTGCTTTGGTAACACTTTCTCCATTAGCAAATGTTGCTCTTGCTTTCCAAACATACACGTCCTCTTTACACAGTTGACCACGGTAGTAACCGTCCCACCCTACATGTACATTATCGGTTTCAAAGAGTAATTCTCCCCACTTGTTAAAGATTTGCAATTGGTAGCTTGTCACCCCTTTATGCAGTGGACAGAAAATATCATTTGAATAGCCAATTGGGTCATAAATACCATCTCCTTGTCCGTTGTGATTTGGAGTGAAGGCATTCGGATAATCCAACATCCCATCTCCCACCGCATGCACTACGTTGTAGTAGGTCAGAGTGTCTGGACAGTTGTATTGGTTATTCGCAATCAATTGAATATTGTAATTACCCTCTGCTTGGTAGTAGTGAATTGGATTTGGAAGTGTTGACGTTTCTCCATCGCCAAAACTCCAATGGTAGTTCGTAGCCTCTGTACTTAAGTTCAACAAGTAAATAGGTTGACTAGGGATGCTAACTTCATTTGGTGTAACTGTGAACGCAGCGTTGGCATTTGGATAAACGACCACCGCATTCGCAATGACCAAGGTATCTGAGCTGCCGTCGAAGCCGTAGGCTATTAAGGTGATGCTGTATGTTCCAGCAGCCCAATAGGTGTAAGTTGGATTGGTTGCAGTTGAAGTTCCACCATCACCGAAGATCCAAAGATATCCAGCAGCAAAATCAGAAGCATTTTGTAGTGTCACAACCACGGGTGCACAACCTTCAGCTTGCACATCAAATGAGGCTTGTGCTGCTGGAGGAATGATGGTGATTGGTTTCACCAAGGTATCTGTACATACGCCTTGATTGACAATCAATTCAATGTTGAAAGTTCCCCAGGTGAGGTATTCATGAATACCCGGATTGGCATCAAAGGCTTGGGTTCCGTCACCAAAACTCCAGTGGTAACCGAGGTTAGTTCCGAAGCTATTGTTTACAATGGTTACTTCATTCTCTGGCCAAGTTTGCAATTCAGGGGTTGCTGTAAACAACGCCTCCGGTAGTGGATTCACCAAGATTAAGTATTCATGCTCGACAGAACAATTGAAATCATTGGTTGCGGTTAATAATACTGTGAACGTGGTATCTGTCGTTCCTGCGTTATAGAAAAGCTGATTCTCGTTGGCATTGGTACTGGTATTACCGTTACCAAAATCCCAGAAGAAACTTGTGGCTCCTATACTTTGGTTGTTGAACACAGCGCTTACAGGATTACATCCACTAACATACACATCGGCATCAGCTGTAATTTGTGGCAAGACACTTACTGCGGTATCTATCACAGCCGAACAACCATTCGGTGCTGTAGCGGTTAATGTAATGATATAAGTTTGTGTTTGATCAGACAGATTGAAGTAAGCATATTCATGCGTTGTAGCATCTGTATTTGAAGTAATACCATTTCCGTAGTTCCACAAGTAAGAGCTTGCACCTTGCGAATTGTTCGTGAGTACTACGTTTAACGGATAGCAACCAGACACCGATGCAATGCCCCCAGCAGCTATAGGTGAGTAAAGCACTGTAACCGGATGATGAATGGTATCGGCGCAACCGAAACTGTTGGTTGCAATTAAACTGATATCATAACTGGTGTCACTGAATCCGTTTGCATAGAAGGTGTGTGAAGGATATCCTTCATCTGAAGTGGTTCCATCACCAAAATCCCAATGCGCAGTTGTACCAAACGAACTGGTGTTATTGAAGCTCACTGAAAGTGGTGAACATCCTACCCCTGCAAAGTTAAATCCTGCTGCTGAGTTAGGATATACAGTTATGGTCAAGGTATCTACATCGGTACAACCATTGGGTTGATTCGCCAATAAAGAAACTTGGAAGGTTTGTGGAACAGTTGTACCGTTTGAATACACCACGTTGTGGGTGATTAAGTTTGTATTTGAACTTCCACCATTTCCATAACTCCAAATGAATCCGCTGGCATTGGTAGAGTTGTTTGTGAAAGTTACCTCCAATGGTCCACATCCGTTGGTAACATTGGCTTGTATATCGGCTGTAACTTCAGGTTGAACCGTTACCACGAAGTCTAAACTGTCTGAACATCCAAATCCAGAAGTTCCAACAAAATGCACCACGTGGGTTTCAACTTGATTCGAAGTATTTGAAAACGCATGAACAGGATAAGGAATATTCGAAGTAAATCCGTCACCAAAATCCCAGAAGTACGTTTGCACGGCCGACATACTTGGCACCAAGAAGGTATAAGGTGAACAGCCGTTTTGCGGATCGTTGTTCGCAGTCAGATTTAGCTCAGGATAAACCGGAATTTGAATACCTGTGGTGTCAGCACAGCCGTAGCTATTGTTCGCAATTAAGGTTACCGTATTCAATTGAATTAAATCGGTTGTATTTGCAAACACATGACTCACGGTGCTAGCCGTTGAAGTGGTTCCATCGCCAAAGTTCCAATTTAAAGAAGTGGCGTTTTGTGAATTGCTTGTAAAGTCAACTGGAAGCGGACTGCAACCAATGGTTGGATCAGCAACAATACTTGCCACCGCTTGCGGAAGAACTGTAACTGGAATATCGGTACTATCTGAACATCCGTATCCGCTCGTTCCTACCAAATGAATAGTAAAGTTCTCTGTCGCGCTTGTTGTGTTGTTGTAAATATGAATCGGATAAGGCAAGCTTGAACTTGTTCCATCTCCAAAATTCCAATTGTAACTCTGAACCCCCGAAATCTGTGGAGCAAAGAAAGTAAGTGGTGAACATCCTTGAACACTCGTCACCGGAACCACCATATCCAATGCAGGATAAACAGGCACTTGCAATTGCGTGGTATCGGCACATCCGCCAAGTGCATTTGCAATTAATTGTATGGTGAAAGTCTGTATGCCCGTTGTTGCATTTACAAAAGTGTGAGACAACGATGTGGCTGTGCTGGTTCCGCCGTTGCTGAAGCTCCAGGCCAATGAACTTGCATTGGTAGAAGTACTGGTTAAATCAACCACCAACGGACTACATCCAGAATTCGGATTCATTTGAATCTGCGCAATGGCCTGCGGATAAACGGTTACAGCGATATCGGCACTGTCGGCACATCCGTATCCATTTGCACCAATGAAATGAATGGTGTAGTTCTGAATGGCTGCAGTGGTGTTGGTGTAAATGTGCGTTGGGAATGGAAGACTTGAACTTGTGCCATCGCCAAAATTCCAGTTGAACGTTTGAACACCGGTGAAAGTCGGGCTTTGGAAAATAAACGGTGAACACCCTGCCGCACTGGTGATAGGCATTTGTAGGTCTAACGCCGGATAAACTGGAATATCCAAATACGTGGTATCGTTACAGCCACCATTCGCGTTAGCAATTAATTGCACTTGATAGGTGATTACGGAATTGGTTGTATTCACAAAGGTGTGCGAAACACTAGTGGCAGTGCTGGTTTGACCGTCACCGAAATTCCAAGCAATATTCGAAGCATTCAACGAAGTGCTTTGGAAATTCACCGTCACTGGGCTACATCCACCTACCGGTGCAGCACTGATTTGCGCAACGGCTTGCGGATATACCGTCACAGCAATATCGGCACTGTCCGTACAACCGTATCCATTTGCACCAATAAAATGAATGGTGTAGTTCTGAATGGTTGCAGTGGTGTTGGTGTACACGTGCGTTGGGAACGGAAGACTTGAGCTTGTGCCATCGCCAAAATTCCAGTTGAAAGTTTGAACACCGGTGAAAGTTGGGCTTTGGAAAATAAACGGTGAACACCCTCCAGCACTAGTGATAGGCATTTGTAGGTCTAACGCCGGATAGACAGGAATATCTATGTACGTGGTATCGTTACAGCCACCATTCGCGTTAGCAATTAATTGCACTTGATAGGTGATTACGGAATTGGT
>Ga0172367_10001086_pt1 | contig 40773 bp, 43 predicted proteins | sample Lak10m_FD_114542 | JGI IMG/M metagenome (GOLD analysis project Ga0172367, IMG submission 114542) | Freshwater microbial communities from Kabuno Bay, South-Kivu, Congo - kab_022012_10m | ecosystem: Environmental > Aquatic > Freshwater > Lake | place: Democratic Republic of the Congo: South-Kivu... | reverse complement strand
GAGCCGGGTGGTGGCACCGTTCGAAAGCGTTGCCAGCGGCGCCACCCAGGCGCTGCGCAACGTGGTGATACCGTTTGTCTTCAGGCGTTACCTCGACTACAGCGTGTTCGATTCGCTGCGCGTCCTGCACCGGCAAATTCGCGAGCACGCGGCCAAACGCAGTGCCGGCCACCCCGAGCGCGCCAATGACGTCAAACTCTCGCGCGGCGGCATCCGCGAGATCGAATTCATCGTGCAACTGCTGCAGGTGGTGCGCGCCGGCCATTTTCCGGAACTGCGCACGCGCCCCACACTGAGCGCGCTGCCGCGCCTGGTGCGTGCCAATCTGATGTCGGAGCAGACAGCGCAGGCACTGGCTCAGGCCTATGTCTTTTTGCGCCAGGTCGAGCACCGCATCCAGTACCTCGACGACCAGCAGACGCATGTGCTGCCCACGCAAGACCAGGACCTGAACTGGATCGCGGCGACCATGGGCTTTGCCAGCTCGCAGGCGCTGCTGAGCCAGCTTGACGCCCACCGTGAACTGGTGGCGCAGGAATTCGACAAGCTGCTCGGTGGCCCCGAGCCCGAATGCAAGGGCTGCAACAACGGCAAGCAGGGAAACGACAGGGCGGGCAACGGCAATCAGACCATCGAAGAGCTGTTGCCACAGCTCGGCGAAGCCTTGCGCCAGCGGCTGCAGACCTGGTGCCGGCATCCGCGTGTGCTGGCGCTGCGCGACGAGGCCCGCGAGCGCCTGCAGCGCCTGCTGGCACGCACCGCGCAGTGGGTGGACGAGGCGCGCGTCAGCGAAGAAGCCGCCGTGCGCCTGGTGGATTGGATGGAACCCCTGTTGCGCCGCGAAAGCTACCTCGCGCTGCTGCTCGAGCGCCCGCAGGTGCACGAACGGCTGCTGCGCCTGCTCGGTGCGGCGCGCTGGCCGGCGCGCTACTTGCTGCTGCATCCGGGCGTCATCGACGAACTCGCCAGCCCTGCCATGATGGAGGAGCGCTTTGACAGCGTAGCGTTCGAGGCCGAACTGGAGCACCGCCGCAAGGCACTGACCGGCACCGGCGAGGACGACGAGGAAACCCTGCTCAACCTGCTGCGCCGCGCCCACCACGCCGAGGTGTTCCGCACCTTGGCGCGCGACGTGGAAGGCAAGCTCACGGTGGAACAGGTGGCCGACGACCTGAGCGCGCTGGCCGACGCGGTGCTGCGCGTGACCACCCGCTGGTGCTGGAGCCGGCTTAAAAAAGCGCACCGCGAGCAGCCGCAATTCGGCATCATCGCTTACGGCAAACTGGGCGGAAAAGAACTCGGCTACGGCAGCGACCTCGACCTGGTGTTCGTGTTTGACGACGATGACGAGAATGCACCGGACATCTACGCCGCGCTGGTGCGCAAGCTGATCAACTGGCTGACCGTCAAGACCGGCGAAGGCGACCTGTATGAAATCGACACCGCGCTGCGCCCCAACGGCAACGCCGGCCTGCTGATCACCAGCTTCGAGGCCTACGCCAACTACCAGCAGCAGCGCGGCTCCAACACCGCCTGGACCTGGGAACACCAGGCCATGACCCGGGCCCGCTGTGTGCTGGGCGACGCGTCGCTGCACGAGCGCTTCGATGCGGTGCGCAAGGCGGTGATCAGCGCGCCGCGCGATGAAAGCAGCCTGCGCACCGAGATTGCCGCCATGCGCGCACGCATGGCCGACGCACAAGTGGTCAGGGCTGACAAGTTCGACATCAAGTACAGCGCGGGCGGCATGATCGATGCCGAGTTCGTGATGCAGTTTTTGGTGCTGTCGCAGTCGGGCGCACACCCCGAACTGATGGCCAACGCCGGCAACATCGCGCTGCTCGAGCGCGCCGAGGTACTGGGGCTGCTGCCCGCGGGCGTGGGGCACGCAGCCGCCAGCGCTTACCGGGCCATGCGCCAGGTGCAGCACCATGCCCGTCTCAATGAAACGTCAACCCAGCTGCCGGCACACGACATGCAAGCCGAGCGCGCCGCCATCACGCTGCTTTGGCACACCGTTTTTGACGCTTACCAGCCACACCATTGAAACTTTTCCAGATGCAAAAAATCACCCTGATCACCTTCGCGGCCGCCGTCGTCCTGCTGGGCGCCTGCAGCGACCGCGTCAAGGACACCCATCCGCAGCAAGTGGTGAGCAAGCGCCAGGCGTTGTTCAAGAAATTCACCAAGACCCTGGAACCCATGGGTCTGGTGGCACGCGACCGGCAGGACTACGTCAAGGCCAGCTTTGTCGCCAGCGCCGAGGCGCTGCAGGAACTCGCGCGCCAGCCCTGGCCCTATTTCACGGCCGATGGCAACTACCCGCCGACGCGCGCCAGGCCCGAGGTCTGGAGCCAGGCGGCTGAATTCAAGCAAGCGCAAGACAAGTTTCTGGCCGCCACCGACGCGTTGGTGCAAGTGGCCGGCAGCGCCGACCTGAGCGCCATCCGCGCCAGCATCGAAGCCGTGCAAGCCAGCTGCAAAAGCTGCCACGACCAGTTCCGATTCGACCGCCAGTAAGGGCTTGTTCATGACCAAGCCCTAAGCCAGCATCGCAGCGCCACCCGTTGGTTCAGGCCTTGCGGATTTTCTGCACCAGCGCGGTAGTGGAATAGCCCGTGACAAAGGGCAGCGCCAGCGCGCGGCCGCCCCAGGACTGAACCAGTGCTGATTCGGGCAATTTGGCCATGTCGTAGTCGCCGCCCTTGACCAGAATGTCGGGGCGCACCTGGGCGATCAGTTCAAGCGGCGTGTCTTCGTCGAACCAGGTCACCAGGCTGCTGCTGGCCAGCGCCGCCATCACATAGGCGCGGTCCATTTCGTTGTTGAGTGGCCGGTCCGGCCCCTTGCCCAGGCGCCGCGCCGAAGCGTCGGTGTTGAGCGCCACCACCAGACTGGCGCCCAGTGCGCGTGCTTGCGCCAGGTACACCACATGACCCCGGTGCAGCACGTCGAAAACGCCGTTGGTGAACACCAGCGGGCGCGGCAAGAGAGCCAGACGCGCGGGCAGCTCCTGCGGATGGCACAGCTTGGCCGTCAGTTCGGGGGCGGCACTGGCCGCATCGGCGTCAGGAAAAGACCATTGATCAGACATGGCCGAATGCTAGCAGCCTGTCGACCTGAAGGCCGGATCGCGGGATCAGCCTGGCTGCGCCTGGCGGTCCACCGCAGGCCGCGGTGCCCACCAGGACTGCACATTGAGGAAGCGGGTGTGACATCCGGTACACCGGTATTGCCCGTTCGGCAGCAGGGCGCCGTTGGGTGCGCGTTCGATGACCGGCTGGTAGCAAGTCGAGCCGCACTGGCGGCACTGGTACGCCGCCTTGAATTGGGTTTTGATGCGTGTTGCCATGATGGCCAAACTGTAACGTCCGAACCCGCCCGCGACACCGTCAAAAATGTAAACCGATGTAAGCCGCGTGACCAATGGTCGCAGCACCCGCATCGGCGGGCTGACCAAGCATTCAGACCGGCTGCGTATCGACAAAACTGGCGCGCTGCATCAGCTTGTCCTGCAACTTGACCAGATTGGGGTGGCGCTCGCGCCAGCACAGCTCGGGGAAGCGGAAGTCAAGGTAGCCCAGCGCCACGCCCACGGCAATGTCGGCCAGCGTCAGATGGATGCCGACGCAAAAGGGTTTGTCGCCCAGGTCCTTGCTGATGGCCTGCAAAGCGGTATCGACTTTGCCCAGTTGACGGTCGATCCAGGCCTGGCAGCGCTGTGCCTTGGTGCGCCCGCTCCAGGTGGCTTCGAGCCGCGCCAGAATGGCGGCATCCAGGATGCCATCGGCCAGCGCCTCCCAGGTCTTGACCTCGGCGCGCTCCCGGCCCACCGCGGGAATCAATTTACCCACCGGCGACAGGGTGTCGAGGTATTCCACGATGACGCGCGAGTCATGAATCACATCGCCCGCCTCCATCACCAGGCAGGGCACCTTGCCCAGCGGACTGGTGGCAGCGATCCGGGTGTCGGCCGACCACACGTCTTCCAGCACGTAGTCATAGTCGAGCTTCTTTTCGGCCATGACGATGCGCACTTTGCGCACGTAGGGGCTGGTGTTGGAACCGATCAGTTTCATGGGCATGTGACAGAGATGGACTAAAAATGTTGTTGGCTGATTCTATACAGGCCGACTGGATCACGCGGCCCCACCAGGGGCCAAGCCCGACCCGTGCAGTGACAAACCGTGCAACTGACGCATCGCTTGCAAATGGCAGCTTTTGATCCTCCTACAATTCCGCGCATGACTACTTCTGCCATCTCTGCCCTGTCGCCACTGGACGGCCGCTACGCTGCCAAACTCGCCAAATTACGCCCCGCCATGAGTGAGCAGGGCTATATGCACCGACGGGTGCAGGTCGAGGTGGCCTGGTTCATTGCCCTGAGCGACTGTGGCTTCAAGGAATTCAAACCACTGTCGCCGGGCGCGCGCACTTACCTGCTGGGCCTGGTCAAAAACTTTTCCGAAACCGACGGCAAGGCCATCAAGGCCATTGAAAAGACCACCAACCACGACGTCAAGGCGGTTGAGTACTGGATCAAATCCAAGTTCGAGGGCCGGCCCGAACTGGTGGCGGCGCAAGAGTTCGTGCACTTTGCCTGCACCAGCGAAGACATCAACAACACCAGCCAGGCGCTGCAACTCAAAAGCGGCCGCGACCAGGTGCTGCTGCCCAAGCTCGATGAAGTCATCGACAAGCTGCGTCTGATGGCGCACGCCTTTGCCCAGGTGTCGATGCTCAGCCGCACCCACGGCCAAACCGCCAGCCCGACCACGGTGGGCAAGGAAATCGCCAACGTGGTGGTGCGCCTGGCGGCAGCGCGCGACAAAATTGCCGGTGTCAAGTTGATGGGCAAAATGAACGGTGCCGTCGGCAACTTCAACGCCCACCTGTCGGCCTGGCCCGACCACGACTGGGAAGCCTTCAGCCGCAAGGTGATCGAAACCCCCGAGCCACTCGGCCTGGGCCTGACGTTCCAGCCCTACAGCATCCAGATCGAGCCGCACGACTACATGGCCGAGCTGTTCGACGCGGTGGCGCGTACCAACACCATCTTGATTGACTGGTGCCGTGACGTCTGGGGCTACGTCAGCCTGGGCTACTTCAAGCAGCGTCTGCGCGAAGGCGAGGTCGGCTCCAGCACCATGCCGCACAAGGTCAACCCGATCGATTTCGAGAACGCCGAGGGCAACCTGGGGCTGGCCAACGCCCTGCTGCGCCACATGTCGGAGAAGCTGCCGGTGTCGCGCTGGCAGCGCGACCTGACCGACAGCACCGTGTTGCGCAACATGGGCGTCGCGCTCGGTTACGCGGTGCTGGCCTACCAGTCGCTCGTCACCGGCCTGGGCAAACTGGAAATCAACGAACCGGCCATCGCCGGCGATCTCGACAGTTCCTGGGAGGTGCTGGCCGAACCGATTCAAACCGTGATGCGCCGCTTTGGCCTGCCACAACCCTACGAGCAACTCAAGAAATTCACCCGGGGCGAGACCATGACACGCGAGCTGATCCAGGGCTTCATTGCTGACCTGGACCTGCCGCAGGCCGAAAAAGAGCGCCTGCTGGCGCTGACGCCGGCCAGCTACGTCGGCAAGGCGGCCGAGTTGGCGCGCCGGGTCTGACATGACCCCCACGCTCGGCACGTCGTGTCCATGCCGTGTGGCGGCCCGGCGGCCATCCTGATGGCCACCAAATCCACCATCTTCAAAGCCAGCCTGCAGATTGCCGACATCGACCACGGCTACTACGCCGACCACGCGCTGACGCTGGCGCGCCACCCCAGCGAAACCGACGAACGCATGATGGTGCGGCTGTGCGCGCTGGCGCTGCAGGCGCACCAGTTGCAAAGCGTCTGCGGCGGCGACGGCGTGCTGGCCTTTGGTGCGGGCTTGAGCAACCCCGACGAGCCTGACGTGCTGCTGCGCGACTTCACCGGGCGCACGCGCCTGTGGATCGAGGTGGGGCAACCCGAAGACAAGCCGCTGCTCAAAGCCTGCGCCAAGGCCGACGCCGTGGCACTGTACTGTTTTGGCCAGGCCGCCGAGGTGTGGTGGCGCGGCATCGAGAGCAAGCTCGCGCGCGCCAGGAACCTGCGCATCTGGCGCATTCCCACGGCAGCCGCCCAGGCGTTGATTCCGATGGCGCAACGCAGCATGGTGCTGCAGGCCACCGTCCAGGAGGGCATGTTGACGCTGGGCGACGGCAGCCACAACGTCGAGCTTGAGCCGTCAAGCTGGAAGTAGTTGACGGGTGTCAACTTGGTGAAATGTCATTGCTTTAACATGTCTGACGTTCTTTCACTCCTATCGAAAATACCATGTCTGCACGTCTTTCCAACAAAGTTTCCATCATCACCGGCTCGGCTCAGGGCATCGGCCTGGCCACCGCGCTCAAGTTTGCCAAGGAAGGCGCGATCGTCATCGTCTGCGACGTCAAACAGGCCGGGGTCGATGAAGCCGTGGCCCAGTGCCGCGCCCTGGGTGCCACAGCAGAGGGTTTTGTCATGGACGTCACGCAGCGCGCCATGGTCGACGCGGTGGTGGCCCAGGTCAAGGCCAAGTTCGGCCGCATCGACGTGCTGGTGAACAACGCCGGCATCACCCAGGATGCACGCCTGCAAAAAATGACCGCCGAACAGTTCGACAAGGTCATCGACGTCAACCTGCGCGGCGTGTTCAACTGCACGCAAGCGGTCGCCGACGGCATGGTCGCCCAAGGCAGCGGCGCGATCCTGAACGCCAGTTCGGTCGTCGGCCTGTACGGCAACTTCGGCCAGACCAACTACGCCGCCACCAAGTTCGGCGTGATCGGTTTCACCAAGACCTGGAGCCGCGAACTCGGCCCCAAGGGCGTGCGCACCAACGCGGTGGCGCCCGGCTTCATCACCACGCCGATGGTGGCGGCCATGCCGCCCGAGGTGTTGGCCAAGATGGGCGAAAAAGTGGCGCTGCGCCGCCTGGGCAAGCCCGAGGAAATTGCCAATGTCTATGCCTTTTTGGCCAGCGACGAGGCCAGCTACATCAACGGCGAAGTGATCGAAGTGTCGGGCGGCATTTCGCTCTAATTTCGCTCGGCGCGCTCAGCGTATTTGTTGAAGCGCCAGGCGCTGCCCTCTTGCGTGATGCGGCGCCAGGTGGCGCGTTTTTGCAGGGGCTGCATCTCGGTCCAGTGCTGCACCTCGGCAAAGGCGCGACCGCAGCCCTTGCACACGTCGTCGCCCTGACTGGTCGAGCAAATCGCGATACACGGCGTGTCAGGGGTGCTCTCGAACCAGGCCAGCCAGGCCTGCATAGCCTCGTGCGACAGTGCGGCCGGGTCGATGTCCTGGCGCCGCTCCCAAACCATCGTGCCATACACCTCGGCCAGCGCGCGCGTGGGTGCGGGTAACGCTCCGCCCGCGCTGCAGGGCAGCCTGTCGCGCCAGAAGTTGATGGCCGCTTCGATGTCGGTGATGTGGATGGCGGTCATGGGGAAGGGATGATAGCCGTCGGGCAACAGGCTTGATGGTGTGCGTGCGCACGTGCTAAGCTGCGCACCATGAAACTGATCGTCAAATGGCTGCTCTGCGCAGCCGCCCTGTTGTGTGTGGCCTACGTTTACAGTGGCGTCGTGGTGAGCAGCCTGGGTGCGGCATTGATCGCCTCCTTTGTCATCGGGCTCTTCAACATGGTGCTGCGCCCGATTCTGGTGGTGCTGACCCTGCCCGTCACGCTGGTGACGCTGGGCCTGTTTTTGTTCGTCATCAACGCCTTGATGTTCTGGTCTGCTGCCGGCATTCTCCAAGGCTTTTATGTGCGCGACTTCAGTGCTGCGCTCCTGGGGTCGCTGATCTACTCGGCCCTGGGCTTGGTCATCGACTCAGTTGTCGAGCGCCTGTTCCCTCAATAGCGCCTCGATCTGGCGCGAACGTGTGTCGATGATCGACGCCTCGATGTGCTCTGCCGAGGAATTTGCCGCCCCTGTGGCGCGTAACCGGTCCTGTGCGGCTTTCAGGCGATCCAGCGCCCCGGCGTAATCGAGTTGTGCGACGCGCGCCTCGGCTTCGGCGCGCAGGGCGCGCAGACTCAGGTTTTGCGCCGCGTAAATGCTCGCCAACCACTGCCACGCCAAGGCATCCTTGGGCTGGCTGATCAGCCAACCCTGCAGGTTTTGCGCCACTTTGTCGAGCACGTCCTTGCGCCCGGCCTGCATGGCAATTTGCGCCTGAAAGATCAGGTCCGGGCGGCGCAGCGAGGCTGTGGACGGGGTGGCGGAACTGGTCAGGTCCAGTCCGGCATCAGTCCCCAGCGCCAGCACCTGCGGGCGGGAGCGGTCGCGCGCCGCCAGTTCAATTTCCAGACCCAGCCAGCGCATCTGCTGCACCGCCTCGGGGTCGTCCATCACCAATTGTTGCAGCCGGGCGAACTGTTTGCGCGCCAGTGCCGCGTCACGCAAGCGGCTGGCCGCCATGGCCGCGCCATAGAGCGCACCCGCCTTCTGCGAGGCGCTCTGACCCGCAGCCAGTTTGTCGGCCTGCGCCTGCCAGCCGCGCAGTGCATCGGGACCGAGATTGGCCAGGACCCGGGCGCGCGCCGTCAGCATGGCGTGCGCCATGGTAGGCACCGTCTCGACGCCATGTGGCGCACCCAGCGGCAGGCGCGATTGCATGTCGGCAATGCGCTCGGTGGTCAGCGGGTGGCTGCGCAGATAGGGGTAGGCACCGGTGTCATTGAGTCGGGCGGCCTGCTGCAGCTTGTCGAACATGCCGACAAAGCCCTGCGCCTCGAAACCGGCCTGCGTCATCACGCCAAAGCCAACGCGGTCGGCCTCGCGCTCCATGTCCCGCGAAAAATTGAGTTGATTCTGCGCCGACAGCGCCTGCCCGCCAACGATCAGGGCATTGCCGACGTCGGGGCTCTTGCTGGCCGCCAGCGCGCCCAGAATCATGGCACCGATCATCCAGGGGGTTTGCTTGTCGTTGTTGGCAATCAGGCGTGAAATATGGCGCTGCGTGACGTGGCTCAGCTCGTGGCCCAACACCGAGGCCAGTTCGTCGCGGCTGCTCACCACCGCCAGCAAGCCCAGGTGCACGCCCAGGTAGCCGCCAGGCAGCGCAAACGCATTGACGCTGCGATCGCGCCCCAAAACAATGCGCCAGGCAAAACGCTCGTCAAGTTCGGGGGTCAGGTCACCGCGCACGCGGGCCGCCGCCAGCAACGGCAGCCAGATGCCCTGCACATAGTCGGTGAGCACCGGGTCGTCGACAAAATCAGGATCCCGGTACAGTTCCCGGGCGATGCGGTCGCCCAGCCGGCGTTCCGCGCTGGCGCTCATGGCGCTGCCATCGCCAAGCAGCGGCAGCGAGCTGGCCACGCTGCTTTGCGCCTGCAACGGGACCGGCATGATCATGCCCAGCACGGCCAGACAAATCGTTGCGCGCCCCAAGCTTCCCATCCCGGCCAGCAGTTTGCGTTTGAATGGATTCATCAACATGAAAGGTAAATTTGGTGTAGCAACGGGCAAAGCCCTGACGATCACCGTATGATGCCAGCGCATCGGCAAAGTTTCGGTCGAATCACCAGCATGACTTTAGTACACCTCACACTCATTTTTTGTCATGAGCAGCCTCACCCATTTTGACGCCCAGGGCCAAGCCCACATGGTCGATGTGGCCGCCAAGGCCGCCAGCCACCGCATCGGCATCGCCGGCGGGCGCATCGAGATGCAAGCCGCCACGCTGGCCATCATCGAAGCCGGGAGCGCCAAAAAAGGCGACGTGCTCGGCATCGCACGCGTTGCCGGCATCATGGCGGCCAAGAAAACCAGCGACCTGATTCCCCTGTGCCACCCGCTGGCGCTGACCCGTGTCGCGATTGACTTCAAGCTGCTGCACGCCAGCCCAACGCATGCCGCCGGCGTCCTGTGCCAGGCTACCGTCGAAACGGTGGGCCCGACCGGGGTGGAAATGGAAGCGCTCTCTGCGGTTTCGGTCGCGCTGCTCACGATTTACGACATGTGCAAGGCGGTAGACCGCGGCATGGTGATGAAGGACGTCATGCTGCTGGAGAAGCATGGCGGCAAATCGGGCAGTTTTGTCAACCCAGCAACAAAGTCCCATGAAAACGTTTGACCCGGGTCTTTGGCCAGCGCGCCTGAGCACCTTTGTACTGGCGGCCATGGCCGCAGCCAGCGTCGCTTATTGGGGCTTGCGCTGGTCCGAGCCGCGCATGATGCCGCGTGACAGCGGCGAATGGGTCAGCCAGCGCCCCATCGACACCAGCCGGGTCGCGCAAGTGCTCGGCGCCAGCGCCGCACCGGTCGGCACAGCCGCGGCGGCACCGGTGTCCGATGCGGTTGTCAATTACAAACTTGAAGGCGTCATTGCCCAGGGCCGCAGCAGCGGGCGCGGCAGCGCCCTGATCGCCATTGGCAGCGAAAAAGCCAGACCCTACAAAGTGGGTGACCCCGTGAGTGATGACCTGGTGCTGCAATCGGTCTCGGCACGGGGCGCCGTGCTGGCGCCGGCCATGGCGGCACCAGCATCGATCGAGCTCGAATTACCGCCGCTCGACGGCGTCAAACCCTGATTTGAGAACCATGACCGCATCCCCTCGCTACCAATTTCAGGTACAAGTGCAACCACGTTACCTGGCCGATCAATCGTCCCCGACGCAGGGCCAGTACTTTTTTGCTTACACCATCACCATCCGCAATACCGGTCGGGTGGCGGCGCAACTGATTTCCCGCACCTGGAATGTGAATGACGCCCAGGGTCACCACGAAAAGGTCAAGGGCCTGGGCGTGGTCGGGCACCAGCCGCTGCTGCAACCCGGCGAAGCCTTCGAGTACACCAGCGGCACGCGCCTGCGAACGGCTACCGGCACCATGCACGGCAGCTTTTTTTGTGTGGCCGAAGACGGCGAAAAATTCGATGTCGATGTGCCCATGTTCGTGCTCGATGCCCTGAGCGAGAGCGGCGGCACGCGCACCCTGCATTAGCCATGCCATAGCCATGGCAGTCAAGCCCGATCTTTCCGAGCTGCTCGACACGCTCGACCCGCAAGCCGACCTGGCGCAGCGCCACCTGTGGTTGATCACGCTGCTGGACTGGGTGCGCGGCAACGGCGACTCCGTGCCCCGCACCTTGAACCGCATCAACCTGCTGCTCGATGCACTGCAACAACGCCCCGAAGCACGTGCCAGACTGCAAGCCTGGTGGCAGAAATTGCTGGGCACGGTCGATGCAACCGCCTTGCTGGCCGACTATGGGTTTTCTTCACGCAGCGCCTTTGCCAGTGAGCTGACCGAGCGAATCCGTCTCAAGTGGTTGCCAGGCACACCCGAGACGGCCGATGCCGCAAGCCTGTTTTCAATCGTGCTGTGCGACAAGTTCGATGCGCAGTGGCTCAATGCGCTGGACGACGCCACGCTGGCGCGCCTGGCCAGCTTGCTACAGGCCAATTGCGACGACGTGAACGGTGGCGTTTGCGCCTGGGTGCCACAAACCGGGCCCAGCCGGGTGTCGCCTTGGCAAGCCACGCTGCTTGAGGCACTGACCTTTTGCACCAGCCAGATCCGCGCTAACGGTTTTTCCCCCGAACTGCGCCTGCGCATGAGCACACCAGCGCGCGAGATGGCGCCGTTTCACGCACTCGACAACGACATGACCGCGCTGCAAGCCGCTTTTTTGGCTGAACCCACACGGCATTCGCCCGAGCGCCAGGCGGCTTTGCAACTCGTGATGAACCGTCTGGAGGCATGCCGCCATGCCGCGGCCTCGGTCTATACGCATCTCGACAGCAATGGCATTTCAGTGAACCTGGTCTTTCAGTTGCGCCAACTGCGCAGCCGGGTGCTGCGGGTGCGTGCTTTGCTCGACTGCCTGATGTCTGAGCAGCCGCAACGCCATACCACGCAATTGTTGGCGCATCTGGTGCAGGTTGGCCTGGCGCGGCGCAGCGTGCGCGCGCTTATTGCCGCCAATTCGTCGATGCTGGCGGCCAAGGTGGCCGAGCGCAGTTCCGAGTCGGGGGCGCACTACATCACCCGAACACGCGCCCAATACTTCCAGATGCTGCGCAACGCGGCCGGTGGTGGTGCAGTGATTTCACTGACCACAGCGCTCAAATTTGCCATCGCCACGCTGGGGCTGACGGCCTTCTGGGGTGGCTTTATGGATGGCCTGAACTACGCCAGCAGCTTTGTCCTGATCTATCTGCTGCACTGGACCGTGGCCACCAAACAGCCCGCCATGACGGCCCCGGCCATGGCCGCCAAACTCAAGGAACTGGGTGCCCCTGAAGCGGTGGAAGGCTTTGTCGATGAGGTGGCGCATCTGGTGCGTTCACAGGTCGCGGCCATTGTGGGCAACCTGGCACTGGTGGTGCCAGGCGTGCTGTTGCTCAGCGGCGCTTTGTGGTTCAGCCTTGGCGCACCCATGATTGACTCCGATAAAGCGGTCGCCGTGCTGGACAGCCTTGACCTGCGCGGCCCCACGGCACTGTTTGCGGCCGTCACTGGCATTCTGCTGTTTGCCGCAAGCATTATTGCCGGCTGGGTGGAAAACTGGTTTGTGCTGCACCGGCTCGACTCCGCCATTCGCTACAACCCGCGCATGACAGCGCTGCTGGGTCAGGCGCGCGCCGACCGCTGGGCCGGTTTCATGCGCCGCCACATTGCCGGGCTGGCCTCCAATATCTCGCTCGGTTTCATGCTCGGGCTGGTGCCCGCTTTTGCCGCTTTTTTCGGACTCGGGCTGGAAGTGCGCCACGTCACGCTGGCGACTGGCCAGATTGCCGCCGCTGCTGCGAGTCTGGGCACAGACATCTTTCAGCACCCGGCCATCTGGTGGGCGTTGCTGAGCATTGGTGCCATTGGCCTGCTGAATCTGGGTGTCAGTTTTTATTTGGCATTCCGGCTGGCACTGCGCGCGCACAACGTCAGTGGCGTTGAACGCAAACATATCCGACAAGCCATCCGGCTGCGCTTTCGCCAGCGTTGGAGCAGCTTCTTCTGGCCCGCTACGGAACCTGCCAAGGCGACCTTCGAGACGACACACGGTGGGTGAGTTCGATCTGATCGCGCGCTACTTCACGCGACCGGCGCGCCAGGCGGCGCTGGGCGTAGGCGATGATTGCGCGCTGCTGCAGCCTGCGCCCGGCACGCAACTGGCGATCTCGTGCGACATGCTGGTGCAGGGCCGCCATTTTTTTGCTGACACCGACCCGCGCCAGCTCGGCCACAAAAGCCTGGCCGTCAACCTCAGCGATCTGGCGGCCTGTGGCGCCAAACCGCTGGCGTTCACGCTGGCGCTCGCGCTGCCCGAGGTTAACGCGTCCTGGCTGGCGGCCTTTGCCCAGGGTCTGTTCGCGCTGGCCGATGCGCATGACTGCGAACTCATCGGCGGCGACACCACCGCCGGGCCGCTCAACATCTGCATCACCGTGTTCGGCGAGGTACCGGTGGTCAACGGCCACTCGCAGGCGTTGTTGCGCAGCGACGCGCGCGCGGGCGACGACTTGTATGTGAGCGGTACGCTGGGCGACGCCCGGCTCGCCCTGGAGGCGCAGCAAGGCCAATTGACCGTGCCCGAGGCGGTTCTGAGTGCGGCGCGCCAGCGGCTGCAAAGCCCCACGCCGCGTGTCGCGCTGGGCCTGGCCCTGCGCGGCATTGCCAGCGCGGCGATCGATGTCAGTGATGGGCTGATCGGCGACCTGGGGCATATTCTGGAACGCTCGGGCGTGGGCGCCACGCTGCTGGTGGACCAGGCTGTGGCATGCATCGCATGCCATGCGCACGCTGACCAAATCGCCGACGCATCAGGCGGGCGGTTGTCGCAGGAACACTGGCGCAGCCTGGCGCTGTGCGGCGGTGACGACTACGAGCTGCTGTTTTGCGCTGCGCCCGGCCAGCGCGAGGCGGTTGCGGCGGCCGCGCAGGCGAGCCAGACACCGGTGCGCCGCATCGGCCGCATCAATGCCGGCGCAGGGTTGCGGCTACTCGACGCGCAGGGCAACACGCTGCCCAAGCACTACGCGTCATTCGACCACTTTGCCTGAGGCGCGCTGTGGCATCCGCCCGATAATCCGCCCATGCGAGATCAACAGACTGTTTTGCACCCGGTGACACCCAGCGGCCGCTTCATGATGGCGCACCCGGCGCATGTGATGGCGCTGGGCTTTGGCTCCGGGCTCAGCCCCAAGGCGCCCGGCACCATGGGCACGCTGTGGGCTTGGGCGCTTTTTGCGCTGCTGCAACACCGCCTGACCGAAGCGCAATGGGGCTGGCTCATCGCCATCAGCGTCGTGGCGGGCTGGTGGGTTTGCACGCTCACCGCCAAGCACATGCGCGTGCTTGACCCGGGCAGCATCGTCTGGGACGAAATTGCCGCGTTCTGGCTGGTGCTGTGGCTGATCAGCCCCACGGGCTTCTGGGGTCAGTTGGCCGCTTTTGCGCTGTTCAGGTTCTTCGATGCTGCCAAACCCGGCCCGGTGGCCTGGGCCGACCAGCTCTACCACGACATTGAACCCGCCAGCGACCCCGCCGCCTGGCGCAAGGCCGGCTGGGGCATCATGCTCGACGACCTGGTGGCTGCCGCTTGCACGCTGCTGGTGATTGCGCTGTGGCGGGTAGGGTGAACACTTCTGCGCCAGAGGCTGTCGAGCGGCTGGCCGGCCTGCTACTGGCCAGAAACTGGCTGCTGTGCACGGCCGAAAGCTGTACCGGCGGCCTCATCGCCGCCGCCTGCACCGACCTGGCGGGATCGAGCAACTGGTTCGAGCGCGGCTTTGTCACTTACTCCAATGTCGCCAAAACCGAGCTGCTGGGCGTCGATGCCAGGCTCATCGAACAGCATGGCGCCGTCAGCGAAGCCGTGGCCCGCGCCATGGCGGCCGGAGCGCTGGCGCATTCGCACGCGCAGGTCGCCGTTGCCGTCACCGGCGTTGCCGGCCCCGGTGGCGGCAGCGCCGACAAGCCGGTGGGGACGGTGTGGTTCGGGTTTGCGCTGCCCGGCTGCTTCAGCGGCGAACTGCGGCACTTTGCCGGCGACCGCGCTGCTGTGCGCCAGGCCACGGTGCTGCATGCCTTGAACCGGTTGAACGAGCTCATCGAAGGCAGGACCTGAAATGAATATCCTGATCATTGAAGACGACGAATTGATGGGCGCCGGGCTGCAATCCGCGCTCAACCAGGCCGGCTTTGACGCGGACTGGGTGACCGACGGCCAGGTCGCGCTGGATGTGCTGCGACAGGGTCCCTATCGCGCGGCCGTGCTCGACATCACCCTGCCCGGCCTCGACGGCATGGCGCTGCTGCGACAGCTGCGCGCCAGCGGCAGCATGCTGCCGGTGCTGATGCTGACTGCGCGCGACACGACCCGCGACAAGGTGCAATGTTTTGAAGCCGGCGCCGACGACTTTCTGGTCAAGACCACTGACATCGAGGAACTGATTGCGCGCCTGCATGCGCTGATCCGGCGTGCCGGTTTTGTCGGTCGGCTGCAGGTCGGCGCGCTGGTGCTCGACGCCGACCGGCAGCAGGTCACCCAGGGCGATGAAACGCTCAGCCTGTCCAACCGCGAGTTCAAACTGTTGCGCGTGCTCATGGAGCGTGCCGGGCAGGTCGTTGCGCGCGGCCAGCTCGAGCAATTGGTCTTCGGATCGAGCCACGCCAACGACAGCAACGTGCTTGAGGTCCACATTCACCACCTGCGGCAAAAAATTGGTGAGAACAGCATCAAGACAGTGCGCGGCGTTGGCTACACCCTGACCCGGCCGTGAGCGTGAATCCGGCCAAACACATCACGCTGAGCCAGCGCCTGTTGATGGCACTCGGCGTGGTCAGCTTCCTGTTCTGGGCGGTCATGGCCACCCTGTCAACGCGCAACAACATCAAGGATGTGAACGCGCTGTACGACGCTCACCTGGCCTACACCGCGCAGGCTTTTTTGCACATGATGGACCCCGACCACGGTGAGCCGCAGACCATGCCGAAAACCCTGCCGTCCACCACCATTGCCGAACTTCTGAACGCGTGGCCCGAACTGGCTTTGCGACCCGGCACCGCGCAGGCGGCAACCGGCGCGCCAGAGGGCCCGCTCCCCGGCAGATCTGGTGGCGCCGACAAGGTACTGCCGGCCGGGACGAGTCTTTACAACCAAAGCCTGCGCTTCCAGTTGTGGCGCAACGGCGACGAGCTGCTGTTCCGCTCCGACAATGCACCGGGCCAAGTCATGGCCGCCGCCATGGGCCTGTCGGACAACGTCGATGCACAAGGCATCGGCTGGCGCAATTACAAGGTCTATGACATCAACCACGGCGTGCACATGATTGTCTCGGAGCCCCATGCCTTTCGCGCCGAGCTGACGCGCAGCATGATTGTGGCGGCGGCCACTCCGCTGCTGCTGGGGCTGCCGGTGCTGCTTCTGTTGCTGTGGTTTTCCATCCGCAAAGGGCTGCACCCGCTGGCCATGCTGAGCCAGGAAATCAGCAAGCGCGAGCCGGACAACCTGACGCAGATTGATACCGTCATTGTTCCCGATGAAGTGCAGCCCATCGTCACCGCGCTGAACGACCTGATCAACCGCATGGCGCGCAGCCTGGACGCCGAGCGCCGCTTTACCGACGATGCCGCCCACCAGTTGCGCACGCCGCTGGCCGCCCTGCAGGCGCAGTTGTATGCCGCACGCCATACCCAAACCGACGCGCAGCACCAGCAAGCGTTGGCGCAAATGCAGCACAGCGTGGAGCGCGGCATTCGCCTGGTCAACCAGCTGCTGACGTTGGCGCGGCTCGATCCCAGGGAAGTCAGGCCGGAATTCACCCCTGTCCGGCTCGACCGGATCGCCGAGACCATTTGCGCTGAATTGGCGCCGCTGGCCTTGCAGCGCGAGCAAAACCTGGAGTTGGTGGCCGCGCCCGACTTGCCCGCGGTGACCGGCAACGCCGACCTGCTGGCCATGCTGATCACCAATTTGGTGGACAACGCCATTCATTACACCCAGCGCGGTGGCAACATCCTGATCCGCCTTGACGCCGATGGCGGCAGCGTGCAACTGGCGGTCAGTGACGACGGCCCGGGCATTGCGCCCGACCAGCGCAAACGGGTGTTCGAGCGCTTTTACCGCATCGCACAACAAAACCAGCCCGGCACCGGCCTGGGGCTGGCCATCTGTCAGCGCGTGGCTGACCTTCACAACGCCACCTTGGCGCTGTCGGATGGCCTGCACGGCCGCGGCCTGACCGTGCGCTTGCACTTTACCCATTGAAGCCGTGTTGAACGCAGATTTTTTCAGTGGCTTTGCCACCGGGCTGGCATTGATCGTGGCCATCGGCTCGCAAAACGCCTACGTGCTGCGCCAGGGCATCCTGCGCCAGCATGTGCTGCCCTTGGTGCTGTTTTGCGCGCTATCCGACGCGCTGCTGATCGTGGCGGGCATTGGCGGCGCGGGCGTGCTGATCCGCGGCAACGACACGCTGATGACGCTCACACGCTATGGCGGTGCGCTGTTTCTGGCCGCTTACGGCTTGCTGGCCGCGCGGCGCGCCTGGCAAAGCCAGGCCATGGCGGTGCAAGCCGGCGCTGGCGCCTCCCTGGCCAGCGCGCTGGCCGCGTGCTTTGCCTTTACCTTTCTGAATCCGCATGTGTACCTCGACACCGTGGTGCTGCTGGGCAGCCTGGCCAATCAGCGCCCTGACCCGGGCCGCTGGGTCTTTGGCGCCGGTGCCGCCAGCGCCAGCCTGTTCTGGTTCGCCGCTTTAGGGTTTGGCGCCCGCTTTCTGGCCCCGCTGTTCGCCAACCAACTGGCCTGGCGCGTTCTCGACGCGCTGATTGCATTGACCATGTGGACGCTGGCGGCGCTGCTACTGGTGGGTTGACCTGCATAGAATGACCGAATGCAAGCACCTCACACGCCCTCTTTTCCTGGAAATGCCTTGTCCGGCGCGCTCTTGCCAGCCGCTTTTCAGTTCGACGTCGCGCTGCGCGAAGGGCTGCCATTGGGCGACAGTGTGTGGGCCGCTGTGCCGGCGTGGCTCTGGTGGGCAGCCTGAGCATGGGCGTCGAAGACCGGGACTGGTACCGCGACGCGCAGCGCGAGCGTGAAAAACAACGCCAGCTCGATGAAACCCGCAGCAAATTTGCGGCGTTCAGCCAACACAACCTGAAGGGCAACAAGCCGCCGGTGACGCATCTTGGCGCACGCGCGCCCGGGCAAACCGGGCTGATCCCGATGTTGCTGTTCTGGTTGATCGTGATGGGCCTGCTGTACGCACTGATGACGCATTACCTCAAGCCCAAAGCCGCACAGGTTCTGGCCAATGGCGACCTGGTGATTGCGCGCTCGCGCGACGGCCATTTTTACGCGCCCGGAACGGTCAATGGCCAGCCGGTGACTTTCATGGTGGACACCGGCGCGTCGCTGGTGAGCGTGAGCGAACCGCTGGCACGCGCAGCCGGCCTGCGCGGCGGCCTGCCCACCACGTTTCACACCGCCAACGGCGCGCAGCCCGGTCGGGTGGTGGACGGCGTGACCATCTCACTGGGCGGCGCGCGCGTGACCAACGTTCGCGTCGGCGTGGGGCTGCGCATGGGCGACGACCAACAGGCCTTGCTGGGCCAGTCGTTCCTGTCCAAATTCGACATCGCGATGACGCAAAACCAGATGGTATTGCGCGCCAGGTGATGAAGTTGCCACGTCGAGGGAAACACAAGGCAAAGGAACACCCCCATGCACTGGTTCGAAGATTTTGAGACGCGCCACCTCGACGTCAACGGCGCGCGCATTTTTGCCCGTGTCTCGCGCGGTGCCCAGGGCCCGCGCCCGGCGCTGCTGCTGTTGCACGGCTTTCCGCAAAGCCATGTGATGTGGCACCGGGTGGCGCAACGGTTGCAGCAGGACTTTTACCTGGTGCTGCCTGACCTGCGAGGGTACGGCGACTCGAGCAAGGCGCCGGACCTGCCCGACCACAGCAACTACAGCAAACGCGCCATGGCGCAGGACATGGTGGCGGTGATGGATGCGTTGAACGTGGAGAGCTTCTTTTTATGCGGCCATGACCGCGGTGGCCGGGTGGCGCACCGGCTGGCGCTGGACCACCCTGCACGGGTAAAGAGATTGTGCGTGATCGACATTGCCCCGACCCTGGACATGTATGCCGCGACTGACTTCGAGTTCGCCAAGGCCTATTACCACTGGTTTCACCTGATCCAGCCCGCACCGCTGCCCGAACGCATGATCGGCGGCAACCCGCTAGCCTATTTGCACGCCAAGCTCGGCGGCTGGGGCTCGACCGGCATGGACTACATCGAAGCGGCCGCGCTGGCCGAGTACGAACGCTGCTTCAGCCAGAGCGCGACCATCCACGCCATGTGCGAAGACTACCGCGCCAGTGCCGGCATCGACCTGGAGCACGATCGCGCCAGCCGAGCGCAGGGCCAAAAAATTGCCTGCGACACGCGGGTGTTGTGGGGCGCACGCGGCGTGGTGCAGCGCCTGTTCCAACCGCTCGATTTATGGCAGGCGCAGTGCACGGGCCAGGTCAGCGGGCAGGCCATGGCTGCCGGGCATTTCATACCGGAAGAGTTGCCGCACGAGACAGCCGCGCAGTTGCGCGAATTTTTTGCGGGTTGATCCGGATCGCCACGCCTGGCTCAAGCGCCGCAGCACTTCTTGTATTTTTTGCCGCTGCCGCACGGGCACGGGTCGTTGCGGCCAGGTTTGGCGTCGGCGCGCACGGTTTGCACACGCGCTCCGATGTGGCGCCAGAGTTCGCGCAAGTCGTACACCGCCCACACGGCATCGGCAAAGTCGTTGAGGCGCTGCTCGCTGAGGGTGGGCGCGCCGTCTTCGTCGAACGCCGCAACGGTCGGCGGGTCGGTGTCGTCCTCGGTCACGGCCACGATGCATTCGAGCGCGGCGTCGAGCACCTTCGCGGCCTCCTTGTCGCGCGGCGGCGCCCATTCTTCGGGCCAGCTCTCCACCGCGTACATGAAGCCGATCGCCCAGATCTGGCCAAAGGATGGAATCGGCGAGTCGCCCATTTTCGCGCGCTCGTCCTCTGAAAGTGCCGCAATGGCAGCACGCAGGTCCGTCACCTCGGGCTGGTAGGCGCGCTCGTCTTCGAGCGATTCGACGTCGGCATCGAGGGCGGCGGCCACTTCGTTCCAGCGCCGCATCCAGAGGTCAAAAAAGCGCTTGAACTGGGCTTCGTCAGCAAACAAAGGCGTTTCGCTGTCGTCTTCGAGGTCGAGCAGCACCGAAAAATACTCGGCGGGGCTGATCACGCGGCGGCAGCACACCAGCGCCGCCATGAAACCTTCGCAAAACTCCCACTGCGGGGTTTCGTCGAAGCGCGAGCGCAGGTCGTCCAGAATGGTGTCGAGCGCGTCGAAATCGTCGGGCTGAAGGGGGTCTGTGACGGCATGGGCAGCAGATGGCTTGATCATTGTCATGGTGCAGTTGTAAGAAAGTGTGAACGGTCGCATTCTGCCTTGATCGATGCGGTTATCCTCTGCCAATGACCGTTACGGCTACAAACGCGATGCCCAAACCAGGTGTTTTTTCTCTCTCATTGATCCTCACGCTCACGCTGGTGGCTTGCGGAGGCGGGGGCGGTGGTGAGCCGGATGCCCCGACATCGGTGCTGCCTCCCGTCACAGTGCCGATTCCCCCGTCCAGCTACCCTGTCGGCTCAGCCGAACTGGCGGGCTACACGGTGTTGCAGCAGGCCCGGGCGCTGTGCGATTTTGGCTTACTCAGACAAGACACGCGGCTGGACGAGGCCGCGCGCAACCATGCGCGCTACCTCACCAGTGTTTCCATTGCCAGCGGGACGCACCTGCTGTCGCATGACGAAGACATCACTTCGAACCCGTACTTCACCGGTTATTACCCGTGGAATCGCACCTCGCACACTGGCTATGGCGACCAGGTTGCCGAGATTCTGGTCGGCACATGGTGGGACTACGACATCGGCTACCCGTCGCTGGTGATCCCCACCCTGGAGCTGCGCGGCGCAGAATCCATGCGCAGCCTGCTCAACACGGTTTACCACCTGTCCGGCGCGATGTTCGAGGGCGCAGACGTCGGCTTCGGGGTCGATATTCAAACGGTTCCGACCAGCGCCACCGCGCGGCGCGAGGAGTACCGGTTCGGCTCGCTCAACGGCTACCAGACCGACACGCTCAAGATTGGCAGCGGCAAGGTGGCAACTTACCCGTGCCAGGGCAGCAGCAATATTCCGCCTGAGTTCGCGCCTGCCAGCGAAAACCCGAATCCTTTCAAGGATTCTGTTTACGTCAACGCCGTGGTGGGGCCGCCCATTTACCTCAAGGTCGATCGGGGACAAAAGCTGACCGTGTCAGCCAGCAGCAAAATTGTGAGTCAGATCGGCGTTGAAGTGCCTTTCAGCGTGCTCACCAACGCCAATGACCCCAACACCGACCCCGTCTCCCATAAGCCCTACATCGAAGTCAACGAAGCGTTTGTGATCCCGACAGTGCCCTTGAACCCCTTGACCACCTACCATGTCACGCTCTACGGCACCGTCGACAAAACGGCGTTCACCCGCCGTTTCGCCATGAGCACGGGCTCGTGACGCGGCGGCTACCTCAGCCCCTGTTCGACGGTGGCATAGCGCAGCGCCACACGCAGCTCGGTCTTGAGCCGCGTGTTGTCCATGCGGCGCGATTCGCCCATGAAGCTCAGCAGCATCAGCGGCAATTGCGCATTGGCGGTGGCGCGCGGCACGCGCTGCGGGCGCGCCAGACCGTACAGATCAGCGGCCAGGTCGAAGTAGTCGCCCATTTTCAGGCAGGTGTCGTCATTGACGTTATAGACCCGAGCCGGTCGGCCGCGCCACAAGGCGGCGACGCTGGCGCGCGCCAGGTCGTCGGCATGGATGTGGTTGGTGTAAACGTCGTCACTGGCTTGCAGCACCGGCGTTCCTTTGAGCAGACGCTCGCGCGGCGTGCCACCCACGCGGTCGGGCGCGTAAATGCCGGGAATGCGCAAAATATTGACGTGCACCGCGCCGGCGCGGCCAAAGTGGCGGATGCGCTGCTCGGCATCGATGCGCCGCTGCGCCCGCGCGGTGGCGGCATTGAGCGCACGATGCTCCGTGACCACCTCGCCCTGGCAGTCGCCGTAAACCCCGCTGGTGGAGCCATAGACCAGGCTTTGCACCGGTGAGCGCCGGCGCAGCACCTGCAGCAGCGCCCGGGTGCGCGGATCCTGGTTGCCGGCGTTGGGCGGCGGCGCCATGTGCACCACGCGCGTGGCCAGGCCGCTCAAACGCTCAAGGCTGGCTGGCTTGTCCAGATTGCCCACCAGCGGCGTGATGCCCAAAGCGCGCAATTCGGTCACGCGCGCGGCCTGCGAGGTGAGCGCCAGCAGGCGCACGTGCGGGCCCAACTGGCGTGCCACGCGCAGGCCGACGTCACCACAACCGACCAACAACACGCGCTCGCGCCGAAAGCGCGCCGGCAAGGCGCCAGGACGGGTGGCATAGAGCAGCACATGGGGGCTTCGCAATGCAGGCAAAATCGGCTCCTTTTTTGATTGAAACCGCAGAGGATAACCAGAATATGACCGGCAGCGCCAGCCCGACGGCTTTTCACATCACCATCGAACCCAGCGGCCGCAGCTTTACCGTGCCGGCGGGTGACACCATTCTGAGCGCAGGCATCGCGCAAGGCATCAACCTGCCCTATGGCTGCAAGGACGGCGCTTGCGGCTCGTGCAAGTGCAAGAAGATCAGCGGCAGTGTCGCGCTCGGCCCGCACCAGAGCAAGGCGCTCAGCGACGCGGAAGCAGCGCAGGGTTTTGTGCTGACCTGCTGCGCCATCGCCTTGAGCGACGTGGTGCTGGAGTCCCGCCAGGTCACGCTGGAAGGCGCTTTGACCATCAAGAAAATGCCGACGCGCGTCACCTCCATGCAGAAAGTCTCGGACGATGTCATGGTGCTGAAGTTGCAACTGCCGGCCAACGACACCTTTGCCTACCATGCCGGCCAGTACATCGAGTTTTTGCTGCAGGGCGGCATGCGCCGCAGTTATTCCATGGCCAACGCGCCGCACGGGATCGGCCAGGGGCTGGAACTGCACATTCGCCACATGCCCGGCGGCAAATTCACCGACCACGTGTTCGGTGCCATGAAAGAGCGCGACATCCTGCGCATCGAAGGCCCTTACGGCAGCTTTTACCTGCGCGAGGATAGCAACAAACCCATCGTGCTGCTGGCCTCGGGAACCGGTTTCGCGCCGATCAAGGCGATGATCGAGCACATTCAGTTCAAGGGCATCACCCGAGCGGTCACGCTGTACTGGGGAGGCCGCCGCCCACAGGACCTGTACATGGATGCGTGGGTAAAAGCCAAATTGACCGAACTGCCGAACCTGCGCTATGTGCCGGTGGTGTCGGACGCCCTGCCCGAGGACGGCTGGCAGGGGCGCACCGGTTATGTGCACCGCGCGGTGCTGCAGGACCTGCCCGATCTGAGCGGCCACCAGGTCTATGTCTGCGGCGCACCGGTTGTGGTGGACTCGGCGCACAGCGACTACCTGGCGGCCGGTTTACCCGAAGACGAGTTCTATGCCGACGCGTTCACCTCCGAGGCCGACAAGGCAATCCTTTGATGCCATGCGGATTCTCAATATGTCATTACATTTCGCCGCAATTGTTCGCCGGCGCGCACACCAAACAGTGGCGAGGCTGGTATAAAACTCCCTGGAAACAACCTCAAAGGAACCATCATGAACACTTTACCAACTCGCAGTCGTGCGGCACTGGTCGGACTGAGCGCCACGCTGGTGCTGCTCAGCGCTTGCGAAAACATGACGGATGCTCAGCGCAGCGCAGCCATTGGCGCTGGCGTGGGCGCGCTGGCTGGCGTGGCCATTGGCGACAGCGGCAAGGCGGCGGCCATCGGTGCGGGCGTGGGTGCGCTGGGCGGCTATGTCTGGTCCACCCAAATGCAGAAGAAAAAAGCCGAGATGGAGCAAGCCACCGCCGGCACCGGCGTGGACGTGACGCAAACCGCCGACAACCAGCTCAAGCTCAGCATCCCGAGCGACATTTCATTCGACACCGGAAGTGCAGCCATCAAACCCAACCTGCGCCCCATCCTGGACCAGTTTGCCCAGGGCTTGAGTGGCCAGCCCAGCACCGAAGTCCGCATCATTGGCCACACCGACAGCACCGGCTCGGATGCCATCAACAACCCGCTGTCGGTCAACCGGGCTGCCAGCGCACGCAACTACCTGGTCGCGCGCGGGGTGAACAGCCAACGCATCCAGATCGACGGCCGCGGTTCCTACGAACCCATTGCCGATAACGCCACGGCAGAGGGCCGCGCCAAAAACCGCCGCATCGAGATCTTTTTGGCCGAGCGGGCAAGCTAAGCACAACCGGCCCGAACAAACATTCAAAGCAGCGCAACACGGACGTGCGCCGCAGGAGCCGCTGTTCCAGACGGCGCTGTCGCAGTGCTTCGCAGCGGAGTGGGACAACCTGTCTGACTCAGGCGGCGCAATGACGACGGGCCATCTTGATGCTTTCCTGAAACTGCCCGCCCCGCAGCGTAAGCTCATCCGCGAGGTGATCCAAGCCCAAAAACAAAACTTGTGTTCACCTCGTTCTGCGTGCTAGCATATTGGTGATTTAACACCAATATGAGTCAGCACCATGAGCCGCTTAACCATCACACTCTCAGAGCCGCGCTACCAGGCGCTAAAAGAAGCGGCTGCGCGTCGCCGTAAAACAATTGGCCAGTTGATTGATGAAAGCCTCGACTTTTATGGCATCAAGTCGCGCGAGCTAGCGCAAGACCTGGTGCGAAGGGCGCGTGAGCGAAGTCAATTGAACGAAGACCAGGCGCAGGCCATCGCACTGGAAGCGCAGCACGATGTGCGCCACACCTCGTGAGCCAGGTCTTTGTGATCGACACCAATGTGGTGGTGTCTGGGCTGATCACTTCAAACCCTGATTCACCTGTTGCCGCTGTGCTGGACGGTATGCTGAGTGCCTCGTTTGTGTTCTCGGTTTCCGAGATGTTGCTGGCCGAATACCGGGCTGTGCTGCTGCGACCGCAATTGAAAAATCTGCATGGCCTGTCGCCGGTCGACATCGACGCCATTTTGCTTGAACTGGCCCAGCATGCGATTGTGCTGAAAACACCAAAAAATCAATTGCAGTTCAGGGCGCCAGATCCGGGTGATCAGTTCCTGTGGGATCTGTTGGCCAGTCATGCTGATCTGGTACTGGTGACCGGCGACAAGCTGCTGTTGGCGGACCCGGCCATGGCAGCACGAGTCATCACGCCTCAGTCATTGATTTCGCAGTGCTCGCATCGACACTGAGGGGTGCCAGCGTGGTGAGCAGGTTGCCTCAATCGATCCTGGCCCCGCTCTCGAACCACTGCTTGATCACCATGCGCTCGGCTTCCGAGATGCCGGTGGTGTTGGTCATCGGCATGATCCTGGTCACCACCGCCTGCTGGTAGATGTTTTGCGCGTGCAGCTTGACATGGGCGGCTGAATCGAGCCGCACGTTTTTCATCTGCACTTGCGCACCATGGCACAGATAACAACGCTGCGCCAGGATGGGCTGCAGCGTGGCATAGCCGATGGCGCCGCCCACGCCGGTGTTCACCGCATCAGCGGCGGCGGGCGGCGGCTCGGCAGGCTCCGGCGCCATCCACAGCATCAATACCGCGATCACCGCTACACCCACCGCGGCATAAGGCCAGGGCTTGCCATGGCGGCCCAGCTTGTAGCCGTGGCGCATGACAAAAAACTGCCGGATGGCGGCACCGGCAAACATCATGGCAATCAGCACCAGCCAGTTCTGCGGATGCGAGTAGGTAAAGCTGTAATGGCCGCTGAGCATGGCAAACAGCACCGGCAGCGTGAAGTAGGTGTTGTGCACGCTACGCTGCTTGCCGCGCTTGCCGTGGATGGGGTCCACCGGCGCACCGGCCTTGATGGCCGCGACCATCTTGCGCTGGCCCGGAATGATCCAGTGCGCCACATTGGCGCTCATGCTGGTCGCCAGCATGGCGCCCATCAGCAGAAAAGCCGCACGCCCGGCAAACCAGTGGCAGGCCAGCCAGCTTGCCACACAGACCAGCACCAACACCAGCGCGCCGACGATGGCGTCACCGTTTTTGCGCTGACCATACAGGCGGCAAATCAGGTCGTAAAGCAACCAGAACACCACCAGGAAAAGAATCGCCACGGTCACGGCCTGCCAGGGCGCCCAGTCCATTTTTGACTTGTCGATCAGGTAGGTGCCCGCGCTCCACAGGTAGGACACGGTGAACAGTGCGAAGCCGGTGAGCCAGGTGCTGTAGCTTTCCCAGTAAAACCAGTGCAGGTGCTTGGGCAACTGCGGCGGTCTGACGGCGAACTTGACCGGGTGATAGAAGCCACCACCGTGCACCGCCCACAACTCGCCGCTGACGCCCTGCTTCTTCAGGTCGTCATCTTCTGGCGGGGTCAGGCTGCTGTCCAGAAAGACAAAGTAAAACGAGGAGCCGATCCAGGCGATGGCCGTGATCACATGGGCCCAGCGCAGCAGCAGGTTGAGCCAGTCCAGAACATAACTTTCCATCGTGCGTCCTTGGTTTGATGCGTGTCATCGCGAGCGCAGCGCGGCGATCGAGGGGGGCGTGGATTGCTTCACTTCGTTGGCAACGACGGAACTGCGTCGATTGTTGCGTTCAATTGCAAAAGTTGTGCCGCCACCGCGACGGCAATCACTTCGGGTGCCTTGCCCGCAATGCCCGGCACACCTATCGGGGATGTCACTTGTGCCAGTTCGTCCGCACCGAAGCCGCGCTCGGCGAGGCGATGGCGAAACACCGCCCATTTGCTGCGGCTGCCGATCAGTCCGATAAAGGGCAAGTCCCGGTGCAAGCGTTGGCGCAGCAGGCAAGCGGCCAGCACGTCCAGGTCTTCGGCGTGGCTAAAGCTCATGATCAACACCCTGGAGAAGGGCGCCAACCCGGCCACGGCGCGCTGCACCGGCTCGGAATGCTCTGCCCGCACGTTACCGGGCAGTGTGCCGGGGAAAATGCCGTCGCGGCTGTCGAGCCAATGCACCAAAAATGGCAAACGGCCCAAGACCTGCACCAGCGCTGTGGCCACATGGCCACCGCCGAACAGGGCTACGTTCGGCCAGCGGGCTTGCTGCGCCAGAAAATGGTGCTGCAAGCGTGGAATGTCCTGCGCACTGACCGGCTCGAATTGCAGCGTGACTTCACCGCCACAGCACTGACCCAAGGATGGCCCCAGGGCAAAACGCCGCACCTGCGTGCCGGCTTGACCGCCCAATTGCTCCCTGGCCAGCTCGGTGGCTTGCCATTCCAGACGGCCACCGCCAATGCTGCCGATCGTGGTCTTCGCAAACACTGCCATCCACGCCCCGGCCTCACGCGGCACCGAACCACGATACGCCTGCACCGAGACCCGAACCGCCGGCTGCGAGTCCAGAAGCGCCAGAAACTGTTCTTCGGCAGTCACAATTGATTACCTTTCAGGTCGAAACCAGGCGACAAGCCACGATTTTTGAGGCATATTACGGGCTTGCCGCTGTCAGGCCAAAGCAGATCGCACCAAACATCATGTTTCCGAGACATCCCATGAACACATTTGCACCCTTTCGCGTCAAGCAGATTCCGCTGCGCCTGGTGGCCAGCGCGGCGGTGATTTTGGCAGGCTGCACCACGGCTCCGCCGCCGCCAGCGCCCAAGCCAGCGCCGGCTCCTGCGCCAAAACCCATTGTGGTGGCCCCCCCTGTTGAGATTCCTACCTATGTGTCGCAGGCCACGACACCACGTGAGTACCGGCGCGATGCGGCCAGTCACCTGTATGAACGCAATCTGAAACGCGTTTACCACGGCAAGATGCCGCCGCTGCTCTACGCCGTGGGCGTGTTGCAGGTGGAAGTGGACGGCAAGGGCCATGTCACCAGAACCAGCTGGATGCGCCCGCCCATGCACGCGCCAGAAGTGATGGCAGAGATCGAGCGCACCGTGCGTCAGGCCGATCCCTACCCCGCCCCCATCCGCATGGGCCGCGTCACCTACACAGACACCTGGCTCTGGCATAAAAGCGGACGCTTCCAGCTCGATACGCTGACCGAGGGGCAAATGTGAAGCATCGGGGTGCAGACCGCACCCCATCACGACCCCCGGTAAGTTGAGTAGCTCCACGGGCTCACCAGCAGCGGCACATGGTAATGCTGCCCGGGTTCTGCCACACCGAAATCCAGACTCACCTGATTCAAGAAACTGGGTTCCGGCAGGTCCACGCCGCGTGCCCTGAAATACGCTGCCACATCGAACACCAGGCGATAGCTGCCACGCTTCAATTCGCTCGCATCAAGCAGCAAGCCGCCCGCGTAGCGACCGTCCTGATTCAGCACGAACTGCTTGAGCAGCGTCAAGGCGCCACCCTGCGTGGCGTATAAGGCCACCGCCATGCCGGCAGCCGGTGTGCCGTGCATGGTGTCCAAAACGTGCGTACTCAATCCCATGATGAAGCCCTCAAGAATTGGGGCAAAGTGTATACACTGCCATCGAACCCGCCACCGTCTTCGCCCACCGTCATGAGCCACTACGACAGCACCCTGCCTTACCCGCGTGACCTCAAGGGCTACGGCCCCAAGCCACCCCATGCCCGCTGGCCCGACATGGCCCGCATTGCGGTGCAGTTTGTCTTGAACTATGAAGAAGGTGGCGAGAACTGCGTGTTGCACGGCGATGCCGGCAGTGAGCAGTTTTTGTCCGAAATGTTCAACCCGGCGAGCTACCCGGACCGCCACATCAGCATGGAAGGCATTTACGAATACGGCGCGCGCGCTGGTGTGTGGCGCATCCTGCGCGAGTTCGAGCAGCGCGGCTTGCCGCTGACCGTGTTTGGCGTCAGCATGGCCCTCGAACGCCACCCGGAGCTGGTGCAGGCTTGCCAACAACTGGGCCACGAGATCGCCTGCCACGGCTGGCGCTGGATCCACTACCAGAACTTGCCCGAGTCAGTGGAGCGCGAGCACATGGCGCGCGGCATGGAAATCTTGACGCGCCTGATGGGCACGCGCCCGCTGGGCTGGTACACGGGCCGCGACAGTCCCAACACGCGCCGGCTGGTGGCCGACTTCGGTGGCTTTGACTATGACAGCGACTACTACGGCGACGACCTGCCGTTCTGGATGAATGTGGCCAAGACCAACGGCGAGGTGGTGCCGCAATTGATCGTGCCCTACACGCTGGACTGCAACGACATGCGCTTTGCGCTGCCGCAGGGCTATTCTCATGCCGACCCGTTTTATCAATACCTCAAGGACAGCTTCGACGCGCTGTACGCCGAAGGCGACCCGGCCGGACTGGATGCCCCGAAGATGATGAGTGTGGGCATGCACTGCCGCCTGCTGGGTCGGCCCGGACGCATGGTGGCGTTGCAGCACTTTCTGGATTACATCGGCCAGCATGACAAGGTGTGGGTGTGCCGGCGCATCGACATTGCGCGGCACTGGAAATCCACCCACCCGTATCCCACTTGAGGCGTTCAAACGATGCCGCCGACCCTTGATCAACTCAACAGCGCACCGGCAGATGTGGCATTGCAACTGCTCGACGGCCTCTACGAACACTCGCCCTGGGTCGCCCAAGCGGCACTGCTGCAACGGCCATATGCGTCACTGCCCCAGCTCAAATTCATTCTGGCGCAGGTGGTGAGCGCTGCTCCGCGCGACGCCCAGCTGGGCCTGATCCGCGCCCACCCGGACCTGGCGGGCAAGGCCATGGTGAGCCAGAGCCTGACGGCCGAATCCGCCAACGAGCAAAGCGCGGCCGGCCTGACCCACTGCAGCTCGGCGGAGTTTGCCCGACTCCAGCAGCTCAATGCCGACTACAAGGCCAAATTCGGCTGGCCTTTCATCCTGGCGGTGCTTGGGCCCCGTGGCCTGGGACTGAGCCGCACCGAGATCATCGCCACCTTTGAGCGCCGCCTGCACGGTCACCCCGACTTCGAGTTGCAGGAATGCCTGCGCAACATCCACCGCATTGCCGAGCGTCGCCTCAACGACAAATTTGGCGTCAGCTCCGAGCTGGGCCATCTGGTGTGGGAATGGCACGAACAGTTGAGCCAGTACTCGGAAGCACCGGACCAGCTCACGGTGACTTACCTGAGCGACGCGCACCGCGCCTGCGCCGCCTTCATTGCAGCGCAAATGCAGTCCTGCGGCTTTGACCGTGTGGACATTGACGCGGTGGGCAATGTGGTCGGGCGCTACGAGGCGATGACGACAGGCAAGACCCTGCTCACGGGCAGCCACTATGACACCGTGCGCAACGGCGGCAAGTACGATGGCCGCCTTGGCATTTTTGTGCCCATGGCCTGCGTGCGCGCGTTGCACCAGGCGGGTCAACGCCTGCCGTTCACCATCGAGGTGGTGGCCTTTGCCGAAGAAGAAGGCCAGCGCTTCAAGGCGACCTTTCTGGGCTCGGGCGCGCTCACCGGCGACTTTGATCCGGCCTGGCTCGAACAGCTCGATGCCGACGGGATCTCGATGCGCGCCGCCATGCAACAGGCTGGGATGTGCGATGCCGCAGACACCCCAGCCCTGCTGGCACACATTGCGCGCTTGAAGCGCGACCCGGCACGCTACCTGGGCTTTGTCGAAGTGCACATCGAGCAGGGACCGGTGCTCGACGCTTTGAGCCTGCCACTGGGCGTGGTGACCTCGATCAACGCCAGCGCGCGTTACAGCGGCGAGGTGCTGGGAACCGCCTGCCACGCCGGCACCACGCCCATGAACCAGCGTGCTGACGCCGCCTGCGCGGTGGCCGAATTCATGTTGGTCTGCGAGCGCCGCGCCGCACAAGACAGCGACTCGGTCGCCACCGTGGGCCAGCTCGCCGTGCCCAATGGCTCGATCAATGTGGTGCCCGGGCGCTGCGAGTTTTCGCTGGATCTGCGCGCGCCCGGCGATGCGCAGCGCGATGCGCTACAGGCCGACCTGCTGCGCGCCTTGGCAGACATCTGCGCCGGACGAAAAGTCAGCTTCACCCTCACCGAATCGATGCGCGCCAGCGCCGCACCCAGCGCGCCGGATTGGCAACAGCGCTGGGAAGCTGCGGTGACCAGCCTGGGCTTGCCGGTCCACCGCATGCCCAGCGGCGCTGGCCACGATGCCATGAAGCTGCATGACATCATGCCGCAAGCCATGCTGTTTGTGCGCGGCCAAAACGCCGGCATCAGCCACAACCCGCTCGAGTCCACGACCTGCGACGACATGCAGCTGGCCGTCGAAGCATTCAAGCACTTGCTGATGCAATTGGCCCTTGACATACCCGATGGATTGCCGCATCGCTGAAGCTCCGCACAGCGTAGCGATCCAAGTCTGACACACCCACCTTTCACCATGACAAGCTACACCCGACTCGACGCCTGGATCGACGCCCACTTTGACGAACAGGTGCGTTTTTTGCAGCAACTCATCCGCGTGCCCACCGACACCCCGCCGGGCAACAACGCGCCGCACGCAGAGCGCACCGCCGAGCTGCTGCAGGCCATGGGCATCGAGACCGAGAAGCACCCGGTACCTGCCGCCGAAGTAGCGGCTGCGGGGCTGCAAAGCATCACCAACCTGATCGTGCGCCGCCGCTTTGGCGCGGGCGGCAAAACCATTGCGCTCAATGCCCATGGCGACGTGGTGCCGCCCGGCGAGGGCTGGACGCACGACCCCTACGGCGGCGAGATCGAAGACGGCCAAATTTATGGTCGCGCCAGCGCCGTGAGCAAATCCGACTTTGCCACGTTCACCTTTGCCATGCGCGCGCTCGAAGCCGTGTGTCGACCCGGCAAAGGCAGCATCGAACTGCTGTTCACCTACGACGAGGAGTTTGGCGGCGAACTGGGTCCCGGCTGGCTGCTCAACAACAAGTTGACACAGCCTGACCTGCTGATTGCCGCAGGTTTCAGCTACCAGGTGGTCACTGCGCACAACGGCTGCCTGCAACTCGAAGTGACCGTGCACGGCCAGATGGCGCATGCGGCCATTCCCGAGTCGGGCGTCGATGCCCTGCAGGCTGCCGTGCAAATTTTGACCGTGCTGTACGCGCAAAACACGCTGTACAAGTCGGTCACGTCACAAGTGCCAGGCATCGAGCACCCCTCTTTGAACGTCGGCCTGATCAGCGGCGGCACCAACACCAACGTGGTTCCGGGGCGGGTGAGCTTCAAGCTGGATCGGCGCATGATCCCGGAGGAGGACGCCACCGAGGTCGAGGCCACCCTGCGCCAACTGATTCTGGATGCCGCCGCCCCGCTACCGGGCATCACGGTCGATATCAAGCGCATCCTGCTGGCCCATGCCATGCAGCCACTGCCTGGCAACCAGCCGCTGGTCGATGCGATTCAGACCCACGGCAAAACCATTTTTGGTGAAGACATTCCCGCCATGGGCACGCCGCTGTACACCGACGTACGCCTGTTCGCCCAGCGCGGCATTCCAGGCGTGGTGTATGGCGCCGGGCCGCGCACCGTGCTGGAGTCGCACGCAAAACGCGCCGATGAGCGGCTGAATCTGGAAGACCTGCGCCGTGCCACCCAGGTCATTGCACGCTGCTTGTGCGACCTGCTGTGCTGACCCTGCCGCCACCAGGGTCGTCAGGATCCACGAGGCCACCGGCACCGCAGCCTGTCGGGGCCAAGGTGGCATGCCGGGCACCAGCGACGCCAATCGTTCGACGATGCTCAGCCTGGCACGATGGTTCAGGGTTTGCCCGCGGCGGGCAGGGGCGTCATCAACTCGGTGACCACCGCATCAATGGCCGGGCCGGGGTTTTTGCGCGCCTCGTCGGAGACGCTGCCCTCGGCTGTAGCCTGCCAGACCAGCAACTTGCGCTTGGGTTCCACCAGGTCAATGCTGAGAGTGCCTTCCTTGTACGTGACTGTCTCGACTGCCGTGGCACCGTAGCCAGCGTAATAGCCCCGGCGATAACCGTAGTAGCCCATGGTGGGCACCGAGCGCAGTTCCTGCTTCTCCTGCACGTTGGCAAAAAAGTTGAGCAGCAGGTCAGGATTGGCCTCGCTGTACACGTAGCCCTTGGACTCCATCATGCGGCGCGTGGCCTCCTTGAGCCGCGAGGTAAAAACCGACTCGTAACCAGCCCGGTCGGTCGCCAGCGGCGAGAAGTAGCCAAAAGTCTTGTAGGTCGCAAAGGCTGCGTTCGGATTGATGTCCCGGCTGATGTCGGGGCCGGAAGCGCAGGCGCTCAGCAGTGCCAGCGCCACCACGATTGCAGCGCGGCGAAAAGTGTTGCCAATTTTCATTTGAATCTCTCCTGACTGTTTGCTGTTGATCGGTGTCTTGTGTGTTCGACGCTGTGATTTTAGGCACTCTGATCCAGGACGGCCAATGGCCCTTTGCCCGGGGCGGTTGCGCAAGTCGCAGGCCCTTGAGCAGGCAGTCCGCTTCAGAACCAGGCACTGCCGACCTGCAGATAGATCGCGGTATCTTCTGGGCCACGCGCCACGTCCATGCCCACGTAGAGGCCGAGCTTGCGCGCGATCAGGTAGCGAAATCCGGTGCCCACCGTCGCGACGCTGTGCGATGTGGTGAAAAGCGTGTCGTCGCCATCGGTGCTGCCATGACCGGCAAAACCCACCAGCGCCCAGCGCGGGTCGAGCTTGTAGCGCAGCTCGGCCTCGGCCACCAGCACCTTGCTGCCCTGGTAACGCAGCGCCGGAATGCCGCGCAGCACGACGAAGGGCAAGGCGTAAAACGGCACGTCGCCGCGCGCAAACTGGCCGTCGCCGCGCAGCCCCAGCACGGCCTTGCGCCCCATCGGCAGGTAGGTGAAGCCGCGCAGCATCACGTTTTCGAAAGTTGAAGAACTCCCCAGGCCGGGGCGCGCCACGCCGATATCGAGCTCAAGGTACGAGCCGCTCGAAGGCGTCAGCACGTTGTCGCGCGAGTCGTAGTCAAGCAGCACCGAGGCGCGGCCAATGTTGGCCTCCAGTTGGCGCGCAGGTATTTCCAGCGGCCGCTCGCGCGTGAAACTGGCCGAGCTGCCCAGGTACAGGTAGCGCGCCCCAGCAAGCCAGTCGCTGTCGCCCAGGCGCACCAGGCCCTGCGCCAGCGCAAACGGCGCATCGAGGGCAAAACTGCGCGCTTCACCCGAGAAACCGTACACATCCAGATTCAGTTCCGCCTTGCCGGCGGCCAACAGGTAGCGGAAGCGGTCAGCCGACAGCGTTCCAAAATAAGCACCGCCAAACCCCTGACTGCCGTTCTCGGTGCGAAAAGCGGCGATACCGCCAATGTCGGGCGGCGCAAAGCGCTCCCGGACCCCTTCGCTGCGCTCGCGTGACTCGGCAATGGATTCGCTGAAAAACAGCAAGGCTGCACCGGCACCGTAGCCAAGCGCCGGCTCGGTGATTAGCAGAGGAACCGGCAGAAAACCACGGTGCTCCAGCAAGTGCTTCGACGCGTCGAACTTGCCGTCCAGCGGATCGACGAAGCGGTCGCTCCACGACTGTCCCAGCGCCGGGGAACCCGCCATGGCGGTCAGCACGACAGCCATCAGCGTGGTACGCCAGTGACGTTTTGTAGGGCGGTTCATCATGGTCGATTCAGCCATCATCTTGAAAGGTCAGGATTGCGATCCGCGCCGATCAAAAAAACGCGCAGCGAATGCGCTCGTTCTTTGACCCGAGGGCTTGAGTGCGGAATGAGTGTACCTTTTCACGGCCCGATTCGGGATGCCATCGTCCCCGACCACCTTCCCCTAGAATGGGCAACCAGCAGCCCATCACAACCCACCAGAGAAGCGCAAGACATCATGCAAGTCAAAGGCAAAAATGCCATCGTTACCGGATCGACCAGCGGCATCGGCCTGGGCATCGCCCGCGCCCTCGCCGGCGCCGGGGCCAACCTCATGCTCAACGGCTTCGGCGATGCAGCCCAGATCGAAGCACTGCGCGCCGGCCTGGCCAGCGAATTCGGCGTCAAGGTCGGCTACAACGGCGCCGATATGTCCAAGCCCGAGCAGATCCACGCCATGGTCGCTGCAGCCAACCAGGAACTGGGCGCGGTCGACATCCTGGTCAACAACGCCGGCATCCAGCATACGGCACCGGTCGAGAGTTTTCCGCCCGAGCGTTGGGACGCCGTGATTGCCATCAACCTGTCGTCGGCCTTTCATGGCATCCAGGCGGTCCTCCCCGGCATGCAGGCACGCAACTGGGGGCGCATCATCAATATCGCCTCGGTGCACGGCATGGTGGCCTCTATCCACAAGGCGGCTTACGTCGCAGCCAAGCACGGGCTGCTGGGCCTGACCAAGGTGGTGGCGCTGGAGAACGCCAAGACCGGCATCACCTGCAACGCGATCTGCCCCGGCTGGGTGCTGACGCCGCTGGTGCAAAAGCAGATCGACGACCGCGCCCAGCGCGAAGGTATTGCCGTCGAGCAAGCCAAGCTTGAACTGCTGGGCGAGAAGCAGCCCTCGGGCGAATTCGCCACGCCAGCACAGATTGGTGCGCTGTGCGTGTTTCTGTGCTCTGATGCAGCCTCCCAGATGCGCGGTTCGGCGCTGACGGTAGACGGCGGCTGGGCGGCTCAGTAGCCGCGGTTCGGCACCTGCCACCCTTGCTGGCGGCGGCAACTGCGACGAGCACCCTTGGCCGGCTGGGCAGTGGCATGCATCGCTTTCGTGCCTTGACCAGCATGCGCCGGAGCGACGCGGCAACATGCTTGCCCAGCTCTGGAAAGAGTTGATGGCGGTAATCGACAACAAGGGTACAGACTGAAGGAGCACATCGTGACGCAAACCAGGACAGTGCCGGCCGCGCCTGTCGGCGCAACCAAGGCCAAGCCCCCCGGACCCAGGACCGGAATGGGCTCCACCCCGACGCTGACGGCACAAACGGCATGGCGGGCGCTCATGGCGCACCACGAACAGATGCGCGGCGTGCATCTGCGTGAGCTGTTCGCGGCCGACCCCGGTCGCGGCGAGCGCATGACGGCCGAGGCCACGGGCATCTTTCTCGATTACTCCAAGAACCGCATCACCGACGACACTCTCAGGCTGCTACTGCAACTGGCCGGAGAATGCGGCCTGCGCCAGCGTATCGACGCGATGTTCCGTGGCGACAGGATCAACCTCACCGAAGACCGCGCGGCGCTGCATGTGGCGCTGCGCGCGCCGCGCACCGCGAGCATCGTCGTTGATGGCGAGAACGTGGTGCCCGGTGTCCACGCCGTGCTGGACCGGATGGCTGACTTTTCCAAACGGGTGCGTAGCGGCGCCTGGACGGGGTACAGCGGCAAGCGCATCCGCAACGTGGTCAACATCGGCATCGGAGGCTCCGACCTCGGGCCGGTGATGGCGTTCGAGGCGCTCAAGGCTTACAGCGACCGGGGAATGACGTTTCGCTTCGTGTCGAACATCGACGGCACCGACTTCGTCGAGGCGACCGCCGACCTCGATCCTGCCGAAACGCTGTTCATCGTCGCATCGAAAACCTTCACCACGCAGGAGACCATGACCAACGCCCAAAGCGCGCGCGACTGGACCCTGCGCGCCTTCGGCAACGATGCCCGGGCCGTGGCCAGGCATTTTGTCGCGGTATCGACCAATGCCGACAAGGTGTCGGGCTTCGGTATCGACACGGTCAACATGTTCGGTTTCTGGGACTGGGTGGGCGGGCGTTATTCGATGGATTCGGCCATCGGCCTGTCGACCCTGCTGGCCATCGGCGAAGACAACTTCCGCGCCTTGCTCGACGGCTTCCACCAGATGGACGAACACTTCCGCAGCGCGCCCTTCGAGAACAATCTGCCGGTGCTGATGGGCCTGCTGACGGTGTGGTACGCCGACTTCTTCGGCGCGCAGACCGTTGCCGTGCTGCCCTATGAACAGTATCTGAAACGCTTCCCTGCCTACCTGCAGCAGTTGACGATGGAGAGCAACGGCAAGCATGTGACGCTCGACGGCACGCCAGTGGACTACCCGACCGGTCCGGTCTATTGGGGCGAGCCGGGCACCAACGGCCAGCATTCCTTCTACCAGTTGATGCATCAGGGAACGCACCTGATCCCTTGCGACTTCATCGCCTTTGCCGAAGCCATCCATCCGCTCGGACAACACCACGACATCCTCATCGCCAATGTGCTGGCGCAAAGCGAGGCGCTGGCGTTTGGCAAGACTGCCGAAGAGGTCAGGGCCGCGGGCGTGCCCGACGGGCTGGTGGCGCACCGGGTCTTCGAGGGCAATCGCCCGTCGAACACGCTCATTGCCCGGCGACTCACACCGCAGACCCTGGGCAAGCTCGTGGCGCTCTACGAGCACGCGGTCTTCACCCAGGGGGCCGTCTGGAACATCAACCCCTTCGACCAGTGGGGCGTCGAACTCGGCAAGGTGCTGGCGCAGCGTATCCTGCCGGAACTGGCCGGCGAGCAGGAACCCGCACTCGGGCACGACAGTTCCACCAATGCGCTGATCCGGCGCTACCGCAGCATGAAGCGGGGAGCTTAGTCTTTTGCATGAACACCCCGTCATGGCGAACGCTATCCATGTCCCAAGACTGCATGAACTGCCGCGCGACACTCGCAATGACCCAATCTCTGTGCAGACTGCGTGAGCAGCATCCGGCCCGCTTCGCAGGACTCGCCTGGCCTGCTGGATCGAACGACTTCAAAGGAGAACAAGGTGCAACTTGGCATGATCGGACTCGGGCGCATGGGCGCCAACATGGTTCGCCGACTCATTGGCGGCGGCCACGAATGTGTGGTTTACGACAGAGCGCCAAAGGCCGTGAAGGCGCTGGTCAAGGAGAATGCCATCGGCGCAGCCTCGACGGCCGATCTGGTCAAGAAGTTGGCGCAGCCCCGCGCCATCTGGTTGATGGTGCCAGCGGCCTTTGTGGACGACGCGATTGCCGAACTGTTGCCCATGCTCGACAAGGGCGACACGCTGATCGATGGCGGCAACTCGCACTACGTCGATGACATCCGGCGTGCCAGAGAGCTGGCTACCCAAGGCGTCCACTACGTCGATGTGGGAACCAGCGGCGGTGTCTGGGGACTTGAGCGGGGCTACTGCATGATGATCGGCGGCGAAGCAAGGGTGGTCAAACACCTCAACCCGATCTTCAAACGGCTGGCCCCCGGCGTGGGAAATGTCGCGCGCACGCCAGGACGCAAAAAGGACAAGGGCACCGCAGAGCTGGGCTACCTCCACTGCGGGCCCAACGGAGCGGGCCACTTTGTCAAGATGGTCCACAACGGTATCGAGTACGGGCTCATGGCCGCGTATGCCGAGGGGCTCAACATCCTCAAGCACGCCAACGTCGGCAAGACCACCCGCGAGGTCGATGCCGAGACCACGCCACTGCGTCATCCCGAGCACTACCAGTACGACCTCGATCTGCCTGAAATCACTGAAGTGTGGCGCCGGGGCAGCGTCGTTTCGTCCTGGCTGCTCGACCTGACCGCCACCGCGCTGATCGACGATCCATCGCTGGAGAATTTTGGTGGCCGTGTCTCCGATTCGGGCGAAGGGCGCTGGACCATCATGGCCGCGATCGATGAGGGCACGCCGGCCGAGGTGCTCACTGCCGCCCTCTACGAGCGCTTCAGCTCACGCGGCGAGTCCGATTTCCAGAACAAGCTGCTGTCGGCGATGCGTTTCCAGTTCGGCGGCCATCACGAGAAGGCGTCGAAGTGAGACCGCCAGCCTGAAAATGGTACAGTCATTCGACGCTATTCAAACCGGAAGGAGTACGACATGGGAAACATTTGCAACACAACACGTCTGGCCAGCCTGCGCCCGGCGGTGCCTATAACTACGTCATCAACGGACGCCTGATCGCCGGTTTCGCCATGGTCGCGTACCCGGCTGAATATGACAAGAGCGGCGTCATGACCTTTATCGTCAACCACAACGGCAAAATTTATGAAAAGGATCTGGGCGCCGACACAACCAGCGTCGCAGCGAAGATCACCGCGTTCAACCCGGGTAAGGGCTGGCAACTGGTCGAGATGCCCTGACCGTCTATTGAACCGGTATGGCCGCGGCGGACACGGCAGGAGAGGTCCGCCGGCCGGTCTGTCAAGGCATCGGCGCGAGGTGTCGCGTACTCGCCAGCAACGCTGAACGAAGCCGTGTGTGGCGCGCATCGTATGACGACACATGACAATCCCATCGAGCTTGCGACCGTCGCCAGGGGCTGTCTACGGCGTTGCTTGACGGTCTGCGGCTGGCTCCTTGCGAGCCTGGTTCCTCCATCTGCAACTGCCGACTTGCCTGGCACCGAAGAACCCCTTTGGTTTGAAGCCGAGCGGCCCACGGTCCAGGCACAGCAGGCAGTCAGCATACTGCTTGGCGCGGCCGAAGAGGGGCTGGAACCGAATGACTACCAGGCCAACGACCTGAGCCTGGCGCTGACGCGGGCCAGCACCGGTCCCACACTGACGCCAACGCAACAGATCGAGCTTGACAACGCCTTGACCCGGGCGATGCAGCATTACCTGGGCGACTTGACCTTCGGTCGGGTGAACCCGCAGCGGGTCAAGGCTGACTTTGCAGAACCCACCCGCCGCAGCGCCGATATGGCCGGGTGGTTGCGCGCGGCGGTGCGCGAGCAGCGACTTGACCAGTGGGTGGCGCAGTTGGCCATCCAGGCGCCGATGGCCGTGCCGCTGCGCCAAGCCCTGGCGCACTACCGGGCGCTGTCCAATCACCCGGCTTGGCAAACGCCTTTGGCGGCCCCGCCCGGGCGCAAACTGGAAGCCGGCCAGGCCTATGCCGGCTTGTCGCTGCTGGCCCAACGCTTGCAGGCGCTGGGAGATCTGGCAGCCGGCACCCCCGTGCCGCAACGGCTTGAAGGCGAGCTGCTTGCCGCGCTGATACGCTTTCAGGAGCGCCACGGGCTGACACCCGACGGCGTTCTGGGGCGCAAAACCCTGCAGCAGTTGAACGTTCCTCCCGAACAACGGGCCGAACAGATTGCGTTGACGCTGGAGCGGCTGCGCTGGACACCCTTGCGCCAGGCGTCGCGCATGGTGGTGGTGAACGTCCCGGAGTTTGTGCTGCGCGCCTACGAGGTCCAGGACGGAAAAATCGACGTCAAATTGACCATGAAAGTGATCGTCGGCAAGGCGCTCGACACGCGCACGCCCGTGTTCGACGAGGAAATGCGCTTCATCGAGTTCAGCCCTTACTGGAACGTGCCCCCCTCGATCGCGCGCCAGGAAACCATTCCCCGGCTGCGCCGGGATCCGGACTATCTGGCGCAGCAGGAGATGGAGTTTGTCACCGACAGCGGCCAGGTGATCACCACCCTGGCGCCCGAATACTTGGACGCGGTGCTCGCGGGCAAGTGGCGCATTCGCCAGCGGCCAGGTCCCAAAAATGCGCTCGGCGACATCAAGTTCGTCTTCCCCAACAACAGCAACATTTACCTGCACCACACGCCGTCGCCGGGCCTGTTCGAGCGCGAGCGGCGCCACTTCAGCCACGGCTGTATTCGGGTCGAGGAACCAGTAGCGCTGGCGCAGTTTGTACTGCAGAACGACCCGGACTGGACCGAGGAGCGCATCCGGGCCGCCATGACCAGCGGCCAGTCGAGCACCTTGCGTCTCAGGCAACCCCTGACCGTGCTGATTGCCTACATCACCGTGGTGGCCAAGGCCGACCGGGTGTTTTTTTACCCCGACCTGTATGGCCACGACCAGTTGCTGGCCCGGACACTTCGACAACATGCCGCCACATTGAGCCCATGACG
>Ga0172367_10001084_pt1 | contig 40791 bp, 42 predicted proteins | sample Lak10m_FD_114542 | JGI IMG/M metagenome (GOLD analysis project Ga0172367, IMG submission 114542) | Freshwater microbial communities from Kabuno Bay, South-Kivu, Congo - kab_022012_10m | ecosystem: Environmental > Aquatic > Freshwater > Lake | place: Democratic Republic of the Congo: South-Kivu... | reverse complement strand
CTCAAGCTCCCCGAGACCGTGGTGATCCCGGTGGGCACCTGGCGGGATGTGTTCGAGGCCGTGGCGAAGCCGATGTCGTCGCACGCGCAGTGGCGCGCCATCGACGCCGCCGCCACCGTCGAGCTCAACACGCGCGACCCGCTCCTCTTCGGCCCCGAGCACCATCACCTGCTCCGCGACCTCGTGGACGCGTTGTCAGCGGGCGAACGGGCTGCGCAGGGCATCGCCGTGGTCGGCGTGGACATGCGCATCGTGATCGAGGTGCTGCCCGTCGGCCAGATGATCGTGTTCGCGGGCGACGACCACCTCGCGCAGCCCGTGCGCGCGGTCATCGAGCATCATTCGGCGCCGCGGTGATGCCGGCCCCCGCGGGCACGGCCTCGTCGCCGTCGTGCGGGTCGCCATCGGGCGCCCACTGCGCCTTGCAGAACGCGCAACGGTAGACGGGCGGCTCCCAGGCCGGGCCCTGCTGCTCGCGGCAGCGCGGGCACACGCCCTTGGCGATGAACGGCCGGTTGGCCCAGCGCGACAGCGCACCGATCACGTCGCCCACCAGCACCGCCGGCACCAGCAGGAAGATCGACAGCAGGACCATGCCGATCGCAAGCAGCGGCAGCGTGAACGTGCCCACGAACGCAACCGCGAACGCCCCCAGGTACAGGAAGAAGATCGTCACCCCGTAGTGGAGGCGAAGGGCGGCGAAGAACCGCTGGAGCATGCCGAAAGGGTACGCCCCGGGGCGCCCCGTCCGGCGCGGGGTACACTCCGATTTCCATCAATTGAGACCGGCCCCGCGGGGCCCCGGAGAGAACAACCGATGCCATCACACCTGAAGGTCAACTGCGACCGCTCCGCCCTCGTCGATGCGCTGGCCCTGGCCTCCGCGGTGGTGCCCACCCGCACCACCACGCCCGTCCTCACCTGCCTCAAGCTGACCGCGAAGGACGGCGAACTGGTCCTGCGCGCCACCGACGGCCAGATCTCGCTCGCGCTCTCGGTGCCGAGCGTCGAGGTCGCGTCCGCGGGCGAGGCGCTCATTCCCGCCGACAAGCTCGGCCAGATCGTGCGCACCTGCGAGGACTCCGCGGTCACCATCGAGATGGACAAGAACGTCGCCACCGTGAAGGGCGAGGGAAGCACGTTCAAGATCTTCGGCTACGACCCCAAGGACTACCCCGCCGGCAAGGACCCGCAGCCCGTCGGCGCGTTCGAGGCCACGTCCGAGACGCTGCGCCGCCTGGTGGCGCGGACCATCTTCGCCACCGCCGTGGAGAACGCGCGCTTCGCGATCAACGGCGTCCTGATGGAGCGCAAGGGCAAGCGCCTGCGCCTGGTGGGCACCGACGGCAAGCGCCTCGCGGTGGCCGCGGGCGGCTGCACCGGCGACGGCGAGATGACGCTCATCGTGCCCTCCAAGAGCCTGAACATCCTGGTGAAGATGCTCGGCGACCCGGACTCGAAGGTCGTCATCGGCAAGTCCGACGGGCAGGCAGTGTTCCAGGTGGAGGGCGTGGGCACGCTCGTCACCAGCCTCGTGGAGGGCACGTTCCCGCCGTTCGAGGACGTCATCCCCAAGGACCAGGACAAGCGCGTCACCTTCGACGCCGCCGACCTGGCCACCGCCATCCGCCGCGCCGCGCTCCTCACCAACGAGGAATCCAAGGGCGTGCGCTTCGCGTTCAAGGGCGACACGCTGGTGGTCTCGAGCCGCGCCCCCGAGATGGGCGAGGCCGAGATCCGCGTCCCGATGTCGGGCTACCAGGGCGATGCGATCGAGATCGGCTTCCAGCCGGCCTTCATCGTGGATGCCCTGAAGGTGGTCGACGGGCAGCAGGTGATGCTCGAGATGCGCAGCCCGCAGAAGCCAGGCGTGATCAAGGTGGGCCAGGAGTTCACCTACGTGGTCATGCCCGTGAACGTGGGCTGACGCGGCGGGCGCCGCGCGCGGCGGCGCAGCCGGGTGCCGCACGCGGACAGGCGTGCCCCGCGGCACGAACCGAAGCATGCAAACGAACAGGGGCCGGACCTTCTCGGGTCCGGCCCCTGCGCTTTCGGCGATCGGCTCGCGCCGTCGCCTCGCACGCGGCGTGCGCCGCGCGGATCACTTCTTCTTGTACTTCACGCTGCAGCCGTAGGGGCTGGTGGTGGCGGGCGAGACGGCCTTGCCTTCCTTCAGCGCCTTGACGGCGTTCACCACGTAGTTGGTGGAGCCCTTGTCGTCGATCGCGCCGTCATAGGCGAGCTTGCCGTCGGCGCCGATCACGAAGCAGTGCGGCGTGGTCTTGGCGCCGTACGCGTGGCCGACCGCACCGTCGCCATCGATCAGCGCCACGGCGTCGATCTTGTTCTTCTTCAGGTACTCCGCGCTCTCCTGCGGCTTGTCGGCCGTGGCAGCGGTGGAGTTGACGAACAGGAAGACCACGTCCGGGTTGGCGGCCTTGGAGTCGGCCATCATCTTGCCGACGTCGCCCTTCTCGCACTTGTCGCGGCACACCGGGCAGCCGGGGTTCATCCACTCCAGGACCACGACCTTGCCCTTGAAGTCGGAGAGGCTGACGTCCTTGCCGGAGGTGTCCTTGAGCGTGAAGGCCGGCGCCGCCTCGCCGACCTTGGCGTGCGCGTGGCCGTCGGCCTTGGAGGCCTGCTTGTCCTTGTCACCTGCAAGGCTGTCACCTGCAAGGCTGTCCCCTGCGGTGTTGGCAGCGGCAGGCATGGCGACGGCGATGCCGGTGGCGAGCGCGGCGGCGAGGCCGCAGGTGGCGATGAGCTTGATCGGGTTCATGTGGGTGTCTCTCGGATCTCGGGTCCCCGGAAACCGGGGGACCCAGCGGTGCCTGGGAGGCGCCAGGCGCGCGGATGTCGGGTCAACGCCTCACTTCGCGCCGGGCGGGGGTTCCGATGCGCCGCGGCGCACGGGAACCGAGGCTGGCGACGGTGCCGGAACTTCCTGCGGCACGGCAAGCCAAACGCAGGGGTCGCCCGGCTCATTGCCAAGCAGCACCAGCCCAGCAAGGCGGGGCTGCCCCGCCCCGACGCCGGGGGTCTCGAGGCGGAACTCCAGCCGGAAACGGCCGTCCGCGACGGTGCCCTCGATGGCGGGCTTGCCTTCGGGAAGGGGCACCTGCATGCCGGGCACCGCGTCGGGGATGAAGCGCACGGCGCCCCGGCCCTGCGCCGGGCCCTCCACGGTGACGCGCCCCGCATCGATGCGCGCCGAGACCCCCATTGTATCGGCCGGAGCCGGCAGCGACCGGCCTTCGAACGCGCCTCCCGCGAGCTTCACCGCGGCCACGCCGCCCGTGTCCGGTGGCCACGCGCCGCCGCCCGTGATGGTGGACACCACGCACATGCCCTTGCACGCCATCACCTTGGCGGTGAGGCTCCAGGCGGCCTTCGGCGCCGGACTCCCGGCATTGGGCCCCACGCGCACGGGCACCAGGTACGTCACCGCGCGCGAGTAGCCGTAGAACGCGCCATCGTCGAGGATGGCCGCCTCCGGGCGCGGGAACACCGCCGCGCCGGCAGACCATCCCGCAGGAAGCGTCAGCTCGAACGACGGGCAATCGCCGCTGTCACCGGGATTCTTCCAGTAGACGTGCCAGCCGGCCTGCGGTTCCACGGTGACGGCAAGCGCCAGCGCGTCACCCTCCGTGCGCACCCAGCGCACGGAGCTCTTGGCAATGCCACCCGCAGGCGCCGCGGCCGACTGCGCGCCCGGGCCATCGCCGGGGCCAAGCCCGATGCGCGGGCCTGCATCGAGAAACCCGCCCATCATCACTGCCGCCACGCATGCCACGGGTGTGCGCATGCGCGCAGTATCCCCTCGGCTCCGCGCGCCGGGCGCTCCGCCTTGCGGATTCGGGCCGAAACGCGGACACTTCCCGCATGCTTCCCGCGAACGCTCCCCGCCTGGCGGCCCTCGGCTGCGCCCTCCTCTGCCTCGCCGCCGCCGGCTGCGACGTGAAGACCAGCGACCGCGACCTCGTGTACCTCGATCCCCCGGGCGCGGTCGAGCAGCTCAACCAGCGCGGCGGCATGTTCGAGAAGAAGCGGCTCGGCGCATGGATGGACCCGCGGCCGCCCGCGAAGTACGCGGAGGGCCACATCAAGGGCGCCATCAACGTGCCGCTGATGGAGGAGATGGAGGTCGCGCGCGCGCGCCTCGCCGGGTACGACCTGGTGGTGGTGTACGGCGAGGGCTTCCAGGATCCCGTTGCCAAGGCCGCCACCAAGAAGCTCATGGAGGCCGGCTTCAAGAAGGACAGCGTCTTCGTGATGGAAGGCGGCCTGCGCGCGTGGCAGAAGGACGGCTACGCGGTGGTCACCGGCAGCCTGCCCGACGGCGGCGAACCGAAGGCCGCGGAGGCACCCAAGGCTCCCGGCGGCGTCGAGGTACCCGAGCAGGGCGCGAAGTGACGCGCGCGGGCGGCGCCTACTTGAGCGCTTCCACGCCGGCCACGATCTCGGTGAGCTCGGTGGTGATGCGGGCCTGGCGCGCGCGGTTGTAGCTGCGCTTCAGCGTGCGGCCCAGGCCGCCGGCGTTGTCCGTGGCCGACTTCATGGCCACCATGCGCATCACGTTCTCGCTGACCGTGGCGTCCAGGAACGCCTGGAACAGCGACACCTTCACGGAGCGCGGCAGCAGGTCGTTCAGGAGCTCGGGCGCGGACGGGCTGAACTCGAAGTTTGCATTGCTGCCCTTCGCGTCCGTGCCCTCGGCGGGCTTCGGCAGGGTGAGCGGAAGCAGCTGCATCACCTCGGGGCGCTGGCGCGCGGCGGTGATGAAGCGCATGTAGACCACCTTGACCGAGCTGAACTCGCCGGCCACGTAGCGGTCGATGTAGCCCTGCGCGATCTTCTCCACGGCGTCGTACTGCGGGCGGTCGCCCACCGCATGGCGCGTGGAGACCTCCTGCTTCTGGTACTTGAAGAAGGCCAGCGCCTTGCGGCCGGAGACGTCGAGCGTCACCGTGCGGCCGGCGCCGCGCGACTCGGCGAGCAGCCTGCCGGCGGTGCGGAGGACGTTCGAGTTGTACGCGCCGCACAGGCCGCGGTCGCTCGCGATCACGAGCACGAGTTCCTTGCCGGCGCCCTGCGAGGGCGTCTCGAGCAGCGGATGGCTGGCGTCGCCTGCCTGCGCGGACACCTTGCCCACGAGGTCGCGGATGGTGTCGGTGTACGGGCGGCTGTTCTTGGCTCGCGCGAGGGCGGCGGTGAACTTCGCGGTGGCGATCATCTGCATCGTCTTGGTGATGCGCTGGATCGTCTTGACGGCGCCCATGCGCTTCTTGATCTCGCGGAGCTGTGCCATAAGGGGCGAAATGATACCCGGACCCGGAAATCCGTTCCTGGAAACATTGGCACCAATTTCCGGCCGTTCGGCGGCATCATTCCCGGACACCCCGCGGACCGCCGCGCGCTCAGAGACGCATGCCGTCGTACCCCAGTTCCACGCCCGCGGGCAGTCGGGCGGAGAGCTCCGCGTGGCGCACGTCGTGGGTCATGTGGGTGAACACCGTGCGCCGGGCCCGCAGCCGACCCGCCACGCCAAGCGCGTCCTGCAGCGAGAAATGCGTCGGGTGCGCGCGCTCGCGCAGCATGTCGAGGACCAGCGTGTCGAGGCCCGCAAGCCGCGGCCACGTCTCGGGCGGGATGCCGTTCACGTCGGTGCAGTACGCGATCGGCCCGGCGGATCCTCCCGCGGACGCGGCGCGGGCGCCGGGTGCGTCGAAGCGCCAGCCGACGATCGGCAGCGCCCCGTGCAGCAACCGCACCGGCGTGGCCTGCACGCCGAAGAGCGCGATGGGCTCGCCGGGAAGCACCGCGTGCGTCACCACGTCGGCCACGAAGCTCTTGTTGACGTTGCGGTGCGGCCGGAAGATGTGGTCGTAGATGCGCTCGAGGTCATCGAGCACCGTGCGCTCGGCGTACAGGTGCACCGGCGCGCGCATGCTCACGTTGTAGATCCGCGCATCGTCCAGCCCGAACACGTGGTCGACGTGCGCGTGCGTGAACAAGATGGCATCGATGCGCCGGATGCGGTGGCGCAGCGCGTGCTCGCGGTGGTCGGGCGGGCAGTCGAGGAGCACCGTGCGCGGCTGGCCCTCGGGGTCGGTGAACTCAAGCACCGCGCCCACGCGCGTGCGGCGGTCGCGCGGATCGTCGCTTGTGCAGGTGGCGCAGTCGCAGGCGATCACCGGGATGCCGGAACTGGTGCCCGTCCCGAGCAGCGTGAAGCGAAGGTCGGTGACGGCACCCGCCATCAGCCATTGCCTTCCAGCGCCGAACGAAGCGCGCGCACCACGGCCGCCGGGTCGGGCGCGCCGCAGACCGCGCCGCTCACGGCAACGCCCCGGCACCCGGCGGCGGCAAGCTCATGCACGTTGGCCACCGTGATGCCCCCGATCGCCAGGTGCGGCACGCCGCCGAACGACGAGAGGTACGCGCGCAGGTAGCCGGCCCCGCCCGGCGCGATGCCGGGCTTGGTGCCCGTGGCGAACATGGCCCCCACGCCGCACACGTCGGCGCCGGACTCGACCGCCGCGCGCGCTTCCTGGAGCGAGTGCGTGCTTGCGCCCACGAGGAGCCGCTCGCCCGCGAGGCGGCGCAAGTCGCGCACCGACAGGTCGTCCTGCCCCACGTGCACGCCGTCGGCGCCGCACGCCAGCGCCACGTCGGCGCGGTCGTTGACCACCGTGGCGGCGCCAGCCGGGCGCGCACGGTCGATGACCGCGCGCACGCGTTCGAACAGCTCGCGCGTGGACAGCTCCTTCTCGCGCACCTGGATGCAGTCGGCGCCGCCCTCGAGCGCCGCCGCGAGCACGTCTCGCCACGGGCGCGCGCACAGCCGCCCGGTGAGCAGCACGCACACGCGCCACTGGCGCCGGTCCGCGGAAACACCCTGCATGCCGCAAGGGTAGCAGCGTGGCTATCCTTCCCGGCCCATGGACCACACGCCCCACGCCGATGCCCCGGGGGACCCGCAGCGACGGGACTTCCTCGTCGCATCCGTGGGCGCGGCCGCCGCGGCCGCCATGGCCGGAGCGCACTCCGCTTTCGCGCCCGCTTCCCACGCAACCACCGCATCACAGGAGAAGAAGATGCCCTTCACGCTGCCCGAGCTTCCGTACGCCGAGAACGCCCTCGAGCCGTTCATCGACCAGAAGACGATGAACATCCACCGCACCAAGCACCACCAGGCCTACGTCGACAACCTGAACAAGGCCGTCGACGGCACGCCGTGGGCATCGATGTCCATCGAGGAGATCTGCCGCAAGGTGAAGGAGGCGCCCGACGCCGTCAAGGCGGCCGTGCGCAACAACGGCGGCGGCCACTGGAACCACTCGATGTTCTGGAAGTGGATGGCGCCCAAGGGACAGGGCGGCGCACCGAGCGCCGAGCTCGCCGCGGCCATCGACAAGGCCTTCGGCAGCATGGACAACTTCAAGCAGCAGTTCGCCGACGCCGGCATGAAGCGCTTCGGCAGCGGCTGGGCGTGGCTCGTCCGCAAGTCCGATGGCTCGCTGGCGATCACCAGCACCCCCAACCAGGACAACCCGCTCATGGAGGGCCTGGTCGACGTGATCGGCCACCCGCTCCTCGGCGTCGACGTCTGGGAGCACGCCTACTACCTCAACTACCAGAACCGCCGCGCCGACTACCTGAAGTCGTTCTGGGAAGTCGTGAACTGGAACGCGGTGAAGTGACGGGCGGCCGGGGGGGCCGGACGCCGCCCCTCACCCCTTCGCGCGCCTGATGCGCGCGTTGTTTGCCTCGATGCTCACGGCCCCGCTTCCCTGCCCCGGGAAGCGGGGCCGGTTCATGTAGGTGTAGGCCTCGGTGCGCAGGTGGCCGAGCATGTCGTGGCCCATCCGCCGCGTGCGCTCGGCGCGCAGCGCGCCGATGTCGATCGGGCCGACCACCACCTTGGTGAACGGCCCGGGCTCGGCCTGCGCAAGCACGCGCCCGTCGTAGTCCACCACCATGCTGCCTCCGGGCCAGCTGAACGGCGGGTAGTCCGGCACGTTCGCCGCCTGGTTTGCCGCCACCACGTACGCCGTGTTCTCGGCGGCACGCGCGCGGTTGAAGAGCGTCCACCAGTCCATCGGCGGCTGCGCGCCCCACGGGTCCATGTACGCGCTCACGCGGATGAGCACCTCGGCGCCGTTGGCCGCAAGCTGCCGAAGCGCCTCGGGGAAGAGCCAGTCGTAGCAGATGGCGCACCCGAGCCGGCCGATCTCGGTGTCGGCCACGGGGAACAGCTCCTCGGCGTAGCCCGGGATGTCGTGCGGGCTGGCGTGCACCTCCCACGGGATCCACGGATTCACCTTGCGGTACCTGGCCAGCACGCCGGTCGGGCCCACCAGGAGCGTGGTGTTGAACACCGCGCCCGGGTACTTGGGGTCGTGCTCGATGAACGAGCCGGTCTGCACGAACACGCCGTTCGACTTGCAGAAGCGCTCGTAGGGAGCAACGTGATCCTCGGGCCGCACCGCGGTGCGCGCAAGCAGCTCCGGCACAGTCGTGTACATCGGCGCGCAGTGCACGAACTCCGGGAACACGAAGAGCCGCACGTCATGGAACGGCGCGTAGCCCGCGAGCGTCCCTTCCGCCATCTTCACGAGCTCCGCCACGCGGCCGGGGACGCCTTCGCGGTCCTTCAGCGCCGGCAGCGAGGTCTGCATCGCGGCCGCGTAGTAGCGCGGGCCGGCCACGGGCGCGGCTGCCAACGGCACCGCTGCCGTCGACGCGGGCGACTGCCCCGCGCTCACTTCGCCTGCATCCCGGCGACCATCGCCTCGAATGCCGCGCGGTTGGATTCAACCGTCGCCTGCGGGCCAACCAGCTTGATGAACACGTTGCGGCCCGGCGCCTGCACGATGGCACCGAGCTGCATGTAGCCCGGTCGCGGCGCCGCGGCACCCATGCCCATGTACGCGCCCGTGCTCTCGATGGTCGACACCTTCAGGCCGGCCACCTCGCGCTCGCCGCGCGTGCTCGCGGCCATGCCCTCGCCCTCGCGGAACTGGCCCGCCCAGCGGTCGAGGTTGGCGCCGATCGGGCCGCCGTCGCCGCCGGGGAACACGCTGAACACCAGCTCGGCTGCCGGCGAGTTGACGCCGATCGCGGGCACCGCGTACTGCAGCGCCCGGAACTGCATGGTGGGCTGCGTCCACACCCAGGTCATGGGCTTCGGCAGCGTGAGCCCGCCGACCTCGATCACCGTCTGGTCGCCGTCGGGACCGCTCACGGCGTAGCCGCCGGCCTGCTGGCCCGCGCCAGAGGCGCCGCCTGCGGGCGCAGCAGTCGCAGACGGCAGTGCGGCGCCCGCCGCGGCCGGCATCGGAACGCCCGAGGCCTGCGCATCGGCAGGTTTGTCCATCACCTTTCCGCCCACCACCTGCGCGGGGCCCTTCGGCTGCGGTCCCTGCTCGCACGCGGAGAGCACCACGAAGATGCCCATCGCAAGCAGCGCGATCACCGCCACCACCGCGAGCCTGCGCTTCGTCCAGAAGAGGTGCGCGGGACGCTCGCTGCCTCCGTGCGCATGGTGCCCGTGCCCGCCGTGCTTCGATCCGTGGTGATGGCTCATGACCCCTAGGATAAGCCCTTCCATGGACACGCACCGCCATGACCTTCCTCCGCGCGTGCGCCTCGAGGGAGCGCGCATCTGGACCGCATGCCCCGAACGCCCGTGGGCCACGTCCGTGGAGCTGCGCGACGGCCGAATCGCGGCGGTGGACGGTGCATCCGCCCCCGACGTGCCCTCGGTGCGGCTGCCCGAAGGCTGCGTGATCGCGCCCGGCCTGATCGACGGCCACCTGCACCTGTCGCTCGGCGCGCAGACGCTGGCACAGGTGGATCTCACGGGCGTCCGCTCGCGCGGCGAGTTCGAGCAGGCCGTCTCCGACGCCGCGCGCGCGCTCGCCCCCGGCCGCTGGCTGCGCGCCTTCGGCTGGCACGAGGCCAACTGGGGCGGCGAGCGCCCGACGCGCGAGTGGCTGCGCGGCGCGGGCGGCGTGCCGTGCGTCGCCTACCGCATGGACCAGCACGCATGCGTCGTGAACGACGCCGTGCTCGCGATGTTCGCCGGCCGCAGTTGCCCCGCGGGCGGCGAGGTCGTGCGCGATGCGGCAGGCGCGCCCACCGGGCTGCTCCTCGAGCAGGCGGCGTGGCAGCTCGTCAACCCGATCGTCCCCGAGGCACCGGCCGAGGACCGGCGGGTCACGCTGCTTGCCGCCATGCGCCACTGCAACGCGTTCGGCATCACCGCCGTCGGCAGCATGGAGTACCAGCGCGACCTGCGCGACGTGCACTCGCACCTGCGCGCCAACGCACGCGAGGCATGCACCGTGCGCGTTCGCGCCACCATCCTCGACCGCGAGTGGCCGGTCGACCTCTCGTGGGGACGCGCGTTCGCGGGCGATGAGCTGCTCGCCGTCGTCGGATGGAAGAGCTTCGCCGATGGCACGCTCGGAAGCCGCACCGCACGGATGCTTGCGCCCTACGCCGACGACGCCGCGACCTGCGGAATGCTCGTCGAGTTCGCCGAGCACGATGCACGCCACGGCACGCAGCGGCTCCGCGAGTGGGCGCGGGCCGTGATCGATGCAGGCTTCTCGCCCGCGGTGCACGCGATCGGCGACGCCGCGCTGCGTGCCTCGCTCAAGGCGTTCGAGCCCGTGGATGCGCAGCGCGTCGCGCGCTACGAGCACTGCCAGACGCTCGACGATGCCGAACTCCCGCGCATGCGCGGGCGCATCGCGAGCATGCAGCCCCTGCACAAGGCCGACGATGCGCGGATCGCGCCCGCACGGCTCGGCACCGCGCGGATGCGGTCGTTCTTCCGGTTCCGCGACCTCGCGCGCGCCGGGGCGCGGCTCTCCTTCGGAAGCGACTGGCCGATCGTCAGCTGCGACCCGCGGCTCGGCATCCGTGCGGCGGTGACGGCGCTTGACCTCGACGGCCGAACGTGCATGCCCGACCAGGCGCTTTCGGTCGAGGAGAGCCTGCTCGCGTACACGTCTGGCGCCGCGGATGCGCTGCGTGCGCCGGACCTCGGGCGCATCGCGCCGGGCGCGCACGCCGACCTCTGCGTGTTCGCGGAGGATCCGTTCGCGTGCGACTGGACGCGCGCGCTTCCCGGCATCGCGGCAACGGTGCTCGGCGGGCGCACCGTGCACGGCGCCGTGCCACGCGCTGCCGCCGCCGGTGCACGCGTATAGTCACCGCCCATGAGCTGGTGGGTCCACGAGCAATACGAGTCGGGAGGCATCGTCCTCCTCTTCAGCTGGGCGTTCTGGGTGATCTTCTCGATCTGCCTGCATGAGCTTGCCCACGGCTGGGTGGCCATCGCAAACGGCGACCGCACGCCGCGCGAGCTCGGGCACATGACGCTCAACCCCGTGGTGCACATGGGGTGGATGTCGCTCCTCTTCTTCGCGATCGTCGGCATCGCGTGGGGCCAGATGCCCACGCGCCCCGACCGCTACCGCAACGAGCGCCTCGGCCGCGTGCTGGTGGCAGCGGCCGGGCCCGCGATGAACCTGGCGCTTGCCACCGTGGCGTGCGTGGCCGCGGGTGTATGGTCGTGGGCCTGCGAGACCGGGCGCATCGGGCCGCAGGAGCAGGTGCAGGAGAACGTGGAGACCTTCCTCTTCGTGGGCGGCTTCCTGAACGTCTACCTGTGCGTGTTCAACCTGCTGCCGGCGCCGCCGCTTGACGGCAGCGCCATCCTGGGCGGGCTCAGCCGGTCGCTCGACCGCTTCTTCTCGCAGCCCGGGGTGCAGATGTACGGCATGCTGGTGGTGCTGTTCCTCTTCTATTCCTCGCTGCGCAAGCCGTTCGGGGCCTTCTCGGTTGGGCTGAGCGCGGCGATCACGGCCGCGACGCAGGCGGCGCTCGAGCGAATGACCGGATAATCGCACCCGTTCCGGGCCCGCCGCAGCCATTGAGCGCGCCGCGTGATTTCGGTATCGTTTTCCGTTCTCGCAACCGCCTGCCGAAGGCGCACCGCACATCGGGCAGAGACAGCCCGCCCCACGGTGCTCCCGGCGCGAACGCGGCATGGTGCCGCGAACGCGACCGACGCGGGCGCTTCATGAAAGGACACGGCCCATGGTCGTCCTTCGTCTCAAGAAGTTCGGTCGCGCCCACCACCCGTTCTATCGCCTCGCGGCGATGGACAAGCGTTCGCCGCGCGACGGCGTCGTCATCGAGGAGCTCGGCTGGTACGAGCCCCAGGGCAAGGAAGGCAAGCAGCTCAACCTGAAGATGGACCGGGTCAACCACTGGCTCTCGGTCGGCGCGCAGCCGTCCGACACGGCCGTGAGCCTGATCCGCAAGGCCGGCGGCAGCGTGAAGGACACCGTCCTCTCCGTCAAGCACGCCAAGGGCCGCACCAAGGCCGACGCCATCCGCGCCAAGAAGGGCCTCGAGCCCCTGCGCGGCCCGAAGCCGGCGCCGGAGAAGAAGGCCTGACGTCGTTCGGGTGAGGCGCCGTGCGCATCGACGTCCTCACCCTCTTTCCCGAGATGTTCGCGCCGGTGATCGGCGCCAGCATCCCGGGACGGGCCGCCGCCGCGGGCTTGCTCGAGTTCCACGCGCACGACATCCGTGCCTGGACCCAGGACAAGCACCGCAAGGTGGACGACCGCCCCTTCGGGGGCGGGCCCGGCATGGTGATGATGTGCCAGCCCCTCGTCGACGCGGTCGAGGCGGTCGAGAAGATGGACACCCGAGCAGCGTGCCGCGTGCTGCTCACGCCGCAGGGCGAGCGCCTGGCTCAGCCCCGCGTCGAATGGTTTGCCAGGCAGCCGCGACTGATCCTGATCGCGGGTCATTACGAAGGGATCGACGAGCGGGCCATCGAGGAACTGGCCCCGCTCGAGGTGAGCGTCGGAGACTTCGTCATGAGCGGCGGTGAGATCCCCGCCATGGCGCTGGTCGACGCGGTGACGAGGCTCCTACCCGGGGCGCTCGGCCACCAGCAGTCCGCGGCGGAGGATTCGTTCAGCCGCCGCGACGATGAGGGGCGTGCCCTCCTCGACTGCCCTCACTACACGCGACCGCGCGAATGGCGCGGCCGCGAGGTGCCCGAGGTGCTCCTTGGCGGCGACCACGCCGCGATCGAGCGCTGGAGGCACGACCGGATGGTCGAGCGGACGCGCGTGCGTCGGCCCGACCTGATGGAGCGACCCCTGGGCGGAATTCCCCGTCCCACGTCGCAGACCGCCGACGGTGGCCTGGCGCAGGACGCGCAGGGCTGAAGGCGGAACAGCGGGCGGAAGCCCGCCAGAAAGGAAGGCCGCAAGGCCGAGACACCATGGACCGCACCAAGATCATCGAATCCGTCGTCGCCGACCAGCTCAAGGACAAGAAGGACATCCCGAACCTCCGCATCGGCGACACCGTCGACGTCCACTACAAGATCATCGAGGGCGACAAGGAGCGCGTCCAGGTCTTCCAGGGCGTGCTCATCGCGCACACCGGCCGCGGCGTGCACGAGATGGTCACCGTCCGCCGCATCGTGGCCAACGAGGGCGTGGAGCGCACCTTCCCGCTGCACTCGCCCCGCATGGCCAAGATCGAGGTCGTGCGCCGCAGCGATGCGCGCCGCGCGAAGCTCTACTACCTGCGCGACCGCTTCGGCAAGGCCCGCCGCCTGCGCGATCAGCGCCGCGGCCTGAAGCACACCGAGGGCGCCGCGGAGGCGTAAACCGGGTCCGGGGTAACCCCGCACTCCTTTATCGAGACCCACCAGGCCCGCGGCCATGCGCCGCGGGCCTGTGCGTTCCGGGCCGCGACCGTCCGCGTCGAAGCAGTCCGCGCGCCGCGCCCCGCCCCCTACACTCGCCCACCCCATGCACGTCCGCCTGATCAAGAGCTTCACCTTCGAGGCCGCGCACTGGCTGCCCACGTTCCCCGAGGGCCACAAGTGCCGCCGCATGCACGGCCACAGCTTCAGGGTGGACGTGGTGGTCGCGGGCCCGCTCGACCCGGACAAGGGCTACCTGCTCGACTACGGCGACATCAAGGCCTTCACCGGCCCGCTCGAGAAGCAGCTCGACCACTACTGCCTGAACGAGATCCCGGGCCTCGAGAACCCCACGAGCGAGATGATCGCCAAGTGGATCTGGGACCGGCTCAAGCCGCAGCTCCCCGCCCTCGCGCAGGTGGTCGTGCACGAGACGTGCACGAGCCGGTGCGAGTACGTGGGGTAGGCGGGACCCCGCCCCAACGTCCGCGATAAAGAAGTGCGGGGTTACCCCGGACAGGGTTTCCGCACGAACACGTTCTGGAACTCGATCGGGCAACCGTGGCTCTGCAGCGCGATCGGGCCGCGCGCGGGCACGCCGGGCAGGTGCGCGTTCAGGATCACGTGCTGCCCGTTGAGCCACACGTTGAGCCGGTCGCCCTGCATGCGGATCACGAAGCGGTTCCACTCGCCCACCGGCCGGTCCGCGGGCAGCCGCGGGGTGCATGCCTTGCGGATCGCCGGGCTCATGTTCGTGTCGGTGCGGTAGCCCCACACCTCGCCGCTGCCCACGGGCCACGTCCAGATGTTGACCTGCGCCTTGCTGCTCCCGCGCAGGTAGATGCCGCTGTCGCGCTCCTCCACCTCGACCATCCTGACCGAGCCATCGGCATTCTTCGCCTCGTTGCCCTCGGCATCGAACGCCGGCCGCATCATCTTGCCCTGGTGCTCCTTGGTCCAGCGCCAGTCGCACACCAGCTCGAACGCCTCGTGGTCGACCGTGCTCCACAGCGTGTCGCCCTTGCCGTCGTACCTGACGATGCCGCCCTCCACCTTCCAGTGGCCTTCCTTGCCCTTCTCCTCGCGCCAGCCCGCGAGCGTGCGGCCGTCGAACATCGGCTCCAGCCCGCGCCCGTCCATCGCCACGTCGTTCGGCGCAAGCGCCGGCTGCGCGGGCGGAAGCTCGTGCACCGTGATGTCCTTGAACCAGATCGGGCTGCCCTCGGCCTCCAGGCAGATGTAGCCCTTGCGCGGCGTGACGTCCTTGGCGCCGGAGACCTCCCTGCCGTTGATCTCGAGCGTCAGGTTGCCGCGGTCGCACGTCACCTTGTAGTGGTTCCACTCGCCCGCGCCCTTGGTGACGCGCTCGCTCGGCAGCGTGCGCTCCCACCCGGCGGGGTGCTCGCGCAGCGGCGTCATCTTGGCGCCCCAGATGCTGAAGACGTCGCCCTGGCCCGTGTACAGCAGCCGGCCCTGCTTGTCGCTCACGTCCGGCGTCAGCATGATCTGCACCTCGACCGACCGCGGGAACATGTTCTGCGCCTGGCTGGGGATGGGGTCGCTCCACACGAAGAGCCCCGCGTTGCCCTGCTCCTTCTCGTGCTTCCAGTCGAACTCGAGCACGAAGTTCTCGTACATGCGGTCCGTGCGCAGGAAGCCGGTGGGGTTTCCCGTGCAGAGGAGCATGCCGTCCTTGGCCGTGAACGTGTCGTCCCAGCAGTTCACCTTCACCCAGCCGGAGAGGTCGGTGCCGTTGAAGATGGGGCCGCTGAAGAGCGCGGCCCTGCACTCGGCGGCAGGGGCGGCCGGGCCGCTCGAGGCCTTCTGCGCGCCGTCGCACGCGGCAAGCAGGCCGGCGGCAGCCAGCGCGGAGGCGAGCAGGAAGCACGAGGGCACGCAGGTCGTTCGCATGCGGCCGATGCTAGCCGTACCCTGCAAAGGTGCCGTTCACGCGACCCATCATCGCCCTGCACGACGCACGCACGCTCGCCGCGCTCTCGGGCGCACCGGCGCGCCACGCGTGCGAGCTGCTCGCGCTCCCGCTCGCCTCGCCGGGCACGCCGCTCGGCGCGTTCGTCGGCGGCAACCCGCTGGCAGGCGAGTGGGCCTTCGACGCCGAGCTGCCGGGCTCGTGGGCCCTCGCCTGGAGCGGCACCCTCGGGGGAACGCTCTTCGAGGGCACGCCGGCCAACTGGATGCGCGGGCCTGCGGCGCTCGATGCGCTGTGCGACGAGCTGGCGCCGCAGCTTGCGCGCCATGGCAAGCGGCTGGTGCTGGTGCCGCATGCGCGCCATGTGCTGAGCGACGCGCGCAGCGCGCTCACCTGGTGGTGCGACCGCCTCTTCCCGGGGCAGCGCTTCGAGCTGCTGCCGCCCGCACCCGCCGGCCCGCGCCCCTTCGGGCTGGCGCTCGACATCGCCGCGCTGCTCGAGCCATCCATGGTGCCGGATGTCGAGGACCACGTGCAGTCGCTCCTTGCCTCGATCGGCCCGCGCGCGGATGCCATCATCCTGCGCGACGCGCGACAGGACCCCAACGACCCCGAGTCGCTCGCCCCCTGCGCCCTCGGCGACGGCGTGCTGCCACGAGAGCGCACGCTGGAGCTGATCGCCCGGCACGTCCCGGAACAGGTGCCCGTGGCGGTTTCCGGAGCCGGCCTCGACCGCGCGCTTGCATGGATGGGCGCCGCACCGGCCTCGCACGCCTGAACGCGCCCTGAACCGCTGGCCCGCGCGCCCGAACGGGGTAGACTTCCATGGACGCCGGAGGATCCGGCGCGCAAGGAGGCCATGGATGACCGCTGCGAGCGTGCTTGATGCTCGCGTCCTCGTTCTGAACAAGCTGTACAGCGCTGTCCGCGTTGTGGACGCGCGCCGGGCCTTCACCCTCCTGTGCAAGGGGTCGGCCGAGGTCATCAGCGTCGAATCCGGCAGCTACGTCAGCTATTCGCTCAACACCTGGGCCGAGGCGGCGGAGTTCCAGCGCGCGTTCGAGCACGAGGACCACGACTGGGTGTCCACGCCCAACCTGGTGATCGCGGTGCCCAAGATCATCCGGCTGCTCGGCTACGAGCGCCTGCCGCGCGAGCCGGTCAAGCTGAACCGCCGCAACATCTACGCGCGCGACCACAGCCAGTGCCAGTACTGCGGCCGGAACTTCAGCACCAAGGAACTCACGCTCGACCACGTGGTGCCCCGAGTGCAGGGCGGCGAGAACAGCTGGACCAACCTGGTGTGCGCGTGCGTGCGCTGCAACGCGCGCAAGGGCGGCCGCACGCCCGCGCAGGCGCGCATGAAGCTGATCCGCGAGCCCGTGAAGCCGCGCAGGAACCCCGCCATCACGCTCAAGCTCGGCAGCCCGAAGTACCAGAGCTGGAAGGCGTTCCTCGACGAGGCCTACTGGACGGTCGAGCTGCAGGACTGAGCGCGGGCGCCGCGGCCGGCCGCGCGCGCGACCCCGTCAGCCGGCGTGGATGCCCGCCCGCAGCATCACCACGTTGAGCGTGAGCACCGTGAAGTTGTTGAGCGCGTGCGCCACGATCGACGCATTGATCGACCCGCGCCACTCGCGCATCAGGCAGAAGCCCACCGCCAGGCCGCCGAGCACGGGGATGAAGACCAGCCCCTGCGGGTGGATGGCGGCGAACACCACGCTGCTGATCCCGATCGACAGCAGCGCGCTCCCGAGCGGGCCCGCGCGCCCGAGCCCCACGCGCAGGTTGCGGTACATCGCGCCCCGGAAGAACAGCTCCTCGAAGATCGGCGCGCTCACGGCCGCAAGCACGTAGGTGCATGCCAGCCCCAGGCCGCCGGAGTCCTCGACCATCTGCTGGATCGGGTGGCTCGGGCGCATGCTGCCGTCGCCGAAGAGGTTCGACAGGCCGATCGCAATGCCGACGCCGGCGGCGAGCAGCACGATGCCCATCGCCCACGTGACCACGCCCCACGCGATGTCCATGAACCTCCACTGCGCCAGGCCGCACCCGGCAAGGAGCATCCGCAGCGGCACGCCGCGAAGCGTGCCCCACCAGAGCGCCACGGCCGCGGCGACGGCCGTGAGCGCCACGCCGAGCGCCAGCACCTGGTCGTCGCCCAGGAACGATTCGAGCGGCAGCGTCGCGCGCAACAGGCGCGGGAGCGCCATGTACGCCACCAGCCACACCGCGAACACCTCCGCGTAGACGTGGTTCCAGTCGCCGGGCTGGCGCGGGACGCCCGCGGTCTTGCCAAGCCCCGCCAGCACGGCGAAGAGCAACAGGAACGCCACCCCCACAAGCCCCAGCCCAACCGCGCCCGCGCCCACGAACACCAGGGCGACGAGCGCCAGCGCTCCCGCCGCCTGCAGCGAGTCGATGGCCTCCTGGTCGCCTTCGGCCTGTGCCACCAGCATCCGCCCCGTCGGACCCAGCGCATCGACGACCAAGGCGCGATCCTCGTCGGGCACGTCCGACACCTCGCCGCGCGCGACGCGCGACACGAGCGACAACTCGGCCTGCAGCAGCGCACGGAAGCGGTCGTCGGCCTCGACGGTGCCGGCACCGATGCGCGCATGCAGGTCCTCGAGCAACGCGAGTCCCCGAGCCGCATCGCCAAGCCGAGCGAGCATCGCGGCCGACGCAAGCTCGGACCCGGGGTCATCCTCGAAGGCAAGCGCCGCGGCCTGGTCGCGCAACCCTGATAACTGCGGACCCATCGGCCCCGCCAGGACGGGCGACGTGGCGCCGTTCACGATCGACGACATCAACGCCTGCTGCGCCGATACGGACGCTTCGGCGGCGAGTTTCTCGGAACCAGCCTCGTTCCAGGTGCCCCGAACCTCAAGGACCACCCAGAGCGATGCAAGCAGAATCACGCCCCAGGACAGCACCGAAGACCATCGCGCGCCTTGCCTCAGTTCCATGGCGCGGGAGCGTAGCGGTGGGTGCTTTCGGCAGCCCTTGACATCCTGCGCAAAACCCCTATCTTTGGCGATTCTCCGCCCGGTCCGGGCGGTGTTTCGAAGGAAGAGACATGCCCCGCCAGACCACCCACCTCAAGGCCGCCGACTGCAAGCCCAGCTGGCACGTCGTCAACGCCGAAGGAATGATCCTCGGCCGCCTTGCCACCGAAGTTGCCCTCGTCCTGATGGGCAAGCACCGCCCCAACTACACCCCCAACGTGTCGGGCGGCGACTGCGTCATCGTGACCAACGCCGAGAAGATCAAGGTGACGGGTAACAAGCTCGCCGCCAAGTCGATCGCGCGCTGGAGCGGCTACCCGGGCGGCCTGACGGTCCGCACCTACGAGTCGCTGATGGCCTCGAAGCCCGAGCTCGTGGTGCAGGAAGCCATCTGCCGCATGCTTCCCCGCGGCCGCCTCGGCCGCCGCATCCGCCGCAACCTGCGGGTGATCACCGGCTCCAACCACGGCCAGGCCGCGCAGCAGCCCGCTGCCCTGGACTTCCCGAACGCCCGCCGCTGAACCGGCACTGAACACACACCATGACCACCGCCACCACCACCGCGACCGCCACCAAGGGCCCTGATTCGAAGGGCTGGTTCTGGGGCACCGGCCGCCGCAAGACCGCCATCGCGCGCGTCCGCGTCCGCGCCGGCAACGGCGACATCAAGCTCAACGAGAAGACCCTCGACGACTACCTCACCGAGGATCGCGACCGCAAGCACGTGCTCTCGGTCCTCGAGAAGACCGGCACCAAGGGCAAGGTCGACGTCACCGCGGGGCTCGTCGGCGGTGGCTTCACCGGCCAGACCGGCGCCATGGTGATGGGCCTCGCCCGTGCGCTCCTGGCCTACGACTCCACGCTCGAGCCGATGCTGCGCGAGAACGGGTTCCTCACCCGCGACGCCCGCAAGGTCGAGCGCAAGAAGTACGGCCAGGCCGGCGCCCGTCGCCGCTACCAGTTCTCGAAGCGCTGACGCGCTCGGGAAGGCACTGCAGCAAACTCCCGAAGACCCGCGCGATGCGCGGGTCTTCGTGCTTTTGCCGCCGTGCACGTCGCCCACATGGTGCCGGGCCTCGCTGCAGACGCCACACTCGGCAGTCGAAGGCGGTGCTCATCCAGGGAGCTTCGGCGCGGCGCGGGCGGCATACCAGGCCGCGGTGGCGCGCGAGGTGCTGGTGCGCAGCTCGCGCGCCAGCTCGGCGAAGGTGCGCGGCGGAGTGCCATCAAGGCCCAGCCGCAGCATGGCAACGCGCGCCGGCTCCGCCGGCAGTGCCGCGGCCCACGCCGCCCAGCCGTCGCCCCCGCACACGGCGGCCCACCACGGGACGCTCCGCGCAAGCACCTGCTCCACGGCATCGGGGCCGTCGCCGAACGGCGGCGCGAACTCGGGCCCGCCGCGGGCGATGGCAAGCTCGACGCCGTGCATCGCGACCTGCGCCGGCCGGACCGTGTCCACGCCCGCATGCACAAGGTCCACCGCATCGAGGGCCCGCGCCGACTCCGCCGCCGCAAACGAAGCCCACCGGGCCCGCAGCGGCGCGGGCACCTGGTCCCACGCGCGCCCCAGTCGCTGCTCGCACGGCCGCAGCGCGGCGGGCAGCACCCGCACCAGCAGCGTTCGCCACGCGCGATGCGCCCAGCGCAGGTCGCGCTCGACACCGTCGAACTCCGCAAGCGAAGGCACGGGCGCAAGCGCCCGGACACCGGCCGCCGCGCGCCATCGAAGGAACCGCACCGCGACGAGCAGCGCCGCATCCGCCCGCGCCCCGGTGCCCCGTGCCGCGGCACCGGGGCGCACCGCTGCCTCGGGCACGCCGACGCACAGTCCCGAGCGAACCACCGCCGGCCCGAGGATCGAATCCGCGGCGCCCGGAAGCGCAAACACCGGGAGCGGCGATGCACCGATCGCTTCCTGGAGCGAACGCAGCGCATCCGAGCGTCCGCGCAGCGCGGCCCGCATCGCGCGCGTCGGCGTGCAGCCGAGCCACTCCCCGATCCGCGCCGGCGACGCCCCGAGCGCCATGGCGCGCGCCGCCAATGCGGCGGCGCTCGCGCGGCGCGGGCGGCCCAGGCCCGCCGTGCCGCGCGCAGCGGCGCCCGCATCGCACGCAGCTGCGATCGCCGCAACCACCCGGGCATTGCCCGCAAGCACGGTCCGAGCCGTCCGCACGCTGCACCCCGACGCGCGCGCCGCGCGCACGGCCAGCGACTGCAGGCTCGGCCGTCGCAGCCCGATGCATGCCGCGGCAGCCTCCGCGCACATCGCCTCGCGCGCCTCGGGCGCAAGGCGCACGGTGCGCGCGGCCCGCTCCATGCGGGCGCCCGCGCGCACCCTGAATGCCGCAAGCGCATCGGCAAAGCACGCAACGCGCACCTGGCCGTCGTCTCCGCGCACGTGGTGAAGCACAAGCCCCGACGCACGGAACCGCTCCATCGTGCGGCGCGTCACGCCAAGCGCCTGCGCCGCCTCGTCGAGTGCCATGGCCCCGCCCCGCTCGTCCGCACCCAGCGGGTCGCGGCGCGTCAGGCGGAGCACGAGCGCCGACAGGTCGCCGAGCAGCTCGGCGCCCGTCACCGCCGGCCCGACGGCCGCGCGCTCGGGCCGATAGCGCGTGATGCGCTCGACCACCAGCTCCTCGGGGTAGCGCGCCGAAGGCTCGACGGTCGTGCCGAAGGCCTCGGCATCAGCAGCCATGCGCATCCGCGCACGCCGGTCCGCGTACCGCGTGCCCTCCCAGAGCCGCGCGATGCATGCCGTCCTGAAACCTGCGGCGCGCGGCATGGCGGGCTCAGCGCATCACCAGTCGAGGTCCGCGGGCACCTCCGCGCGCGGCAGCAGCCCCACGGCCGCGCACTCGGCGAAGAACCGCGCCAGCCCCTCGCGCGCCCGCGCATCGAGGTCGAAGCGAAGCAGGTCGGCCAGGTAGTGCCGCGCCACGCCGGCGGGCCAACCGTGCGGCGCGGCCTCGCGGGCCACGATCGCGTCGATCCGCTCGCGGTTGTGCCGGCGCTGGTGGTCGAGAACGCGCGCGGCGGTGCGCACCCGCGCCGCGGCGGATTCGTCCATGCGGTCGCGCGCGAGCCAGGTCGCGAACACGAATGGCAGCCCGGTCCACGCATGCCATGCCTCGCCGAGGTCCATCTCGTGCGGCCACGTTCCCGCGGCCGGCGCATCGGCGATCACCTTGTCGCCGATCATCAGCATCGCGTCGGTGCCCGGGTCGCGGCCGCCGGAGGCGCGCGCGAAGTCCACCACCTGCACGTCCGCGCCGAAGCGGCGGCGCAGCACGAGCTCCGCAAGCGCGCGCGACGTGTGGCTGTCGGTGTCCGCGGCGAGCGTGCGCACGCGCTCCCACGGAACGCGCGAGTAGAGCCGCACGGTGAGGGTGGGGCCAGAGCAGCCGAGCATGCCCACGGGCACGATCCGCACCGGCACCGGCGCGCGCACCGCGTCCACCACCGAGCAGAGCGCCAGGTCCACGTCGCCCTCGGACAGGCGGTCCACCAGGCGCGAAGGCACGTCCGGCACCAAGGCCATGCCCTTCACGCGGCCGAGGCCGTAGATCAGCGGCAGCGTGTTGATGTAGCGGACCACGCCAACGCGCGTCACGGCCGTACCGTGCTCGGCTCCCGCGGCAAGGTGCTCGGCTCCTGCGGCAAGGTGCTCGGCTCCTGCGGCAAGGTGCTCGGCTCCCGCGGCAAGGTGCTCGGCTCCCGCGGCAAGGTGCCCGGACTTCTCTGGAACGGCCACTGGCATCCCGGAAGGGTATGCCGTCAGGGCACTTCCGGCGCAGCCCGCACCGCCGCATGCGGCAGCGCGCGGTCCACGCGCCCGACCGGCTGGGCGCTCTCCACCGCCACGCGCGGGATGCGCGGGTTCATGCGGCAGAGCAGCTCGTACGGCCGCACGCCCACGCGCTCGGCCACGGCGGGCAGGTAGTTCCGGGAAGCGCGGTCGGCGCCGTACAGCTCGACCTCCGCGCCGAGGCCGCCGTTTGGCAGCGCGGCCAGCATGTGGTCGAGGCCCGTGAGGTCCACGCAGATCTGGTCCATGTTGACCGCGCCGATGACCGGCACTTCGGCATCCCAGTCGCCCACTCGGATGCGCACCCATCGCGCGGGCTCGGCCTGGTCGCGCGCCGTGCCCGGCGCATGCGCGCAGAGCGTCGGGTAGCCGTCCGCGTAGCCGACCGGCACCAGCCCGACCACGGAATCGCGACGCGCGGTCCACGTCCATCCGTAGCCGATGCTCGCGCCGCGCGCGATGCGGCGCACGTGGATCACGTTGCTCGTCCATCGCACGGCGGGCCGGAATTCGTCGCCCTCGGCGCACTCGGCGTCCTCGGGCCCGTCGCCCGCCAGGCCGGTCCACGCAAGCCCCACGCGCACCATGCCCGCGTGCATCGACGGCCCGCGCATCGCGGCGAACGTGCTCGCCGCGTGCAGCAGGCACTCCGGCGGGACCAGCGCACGGTGCGAATCGACGAAGAGGTCGAACGCGCGCATCTGCGCGGCGCACCGGTCGGCGCTGCCCTTCGCGTGCGAGAAGTGCGTCATCACGCCCGCGAGCGCAAGCTGCGGGCTGGCCGCCACCGCAAGGAGGACGCGCGCGGCCTCGTCGGGCGCACACCCTCCGCGGGCGAGTCCGGTGTCCAGCTCCAGGTGCACCGGGATGCGCACCCCATGCTCGTGCGCCAGCACGATGAGTTCCGCCACGTGGTGCGTGTCATGCACCACCAGGTGCAGGCGGCCCGACACCAGCATCGAGTGGAGCGCCCCGCCGCGGTCGAGCTTGGTGACCGGCTGCAGGACAAGCACCGGCACCGGGACGCCCTCGAGCGCCTCGGCCTGCGCGGGGCTGAAGACGGTGAGCATCGATGCGCCGGACTGCACAAGCCGGCGGGCCACCTTCGCGGCGCCCAGGCCGTAGGCATCGGCCTTGACCACCACGTTCACGGCAACGCCGGGACCGACCAAGCCCCGGACCACCTTCATGTTGTGGTCGACTGCGTCGAAATCGATGGAGATGACGCTGTTGTCGGTCATGCGGGCGGCATCCATGCCTTCCGCCTGTTACGATCGGCTTGCGGGGGAACCTACCATAAATGCCTTGGCCCGGGCCCGCATGCCCGGCCCCAGCCCCGGCAATCCGCCCAGCAACAGGAAGCGCCCCAACACGTGGTCAGCAGCGAGACGTTCGACACCAGCAAGACCTTCGCCGACCTCGGCCTGCCCGAGTCGGTCCTCAAGGGCGTTCAGGCCGCCGGCTTCGTCCACCCCACCAAGATCCAGGCCGCCCTCATCCCGGTGGCGATGACCGGCAAGGACGTGCTCGGCCAGGCCAAGACCGGCACCGGCAAGACCGCGGCCTTCAGCCTGCCGGCACTCGGCCGACTGAACCGCGACGACCAGTTCGCGGCGCTCGTCCTCGTGCCCACCCGCGAGCTTGCCATCCAGGTCTGCCGCGAAGTCAAGGAACTCGGCGGCCACACTGGCCTCGAGGCCATCCCGGTCTACGGCGGCAAGCCCATCCAGACGCAGGCGAAGGCCCTCAGCAAGAACCCCGCCATCATCGTCGGCACCCCGGGCCGCGTCATGGACATGCATGCCCGCGGCATGCTTCCCTACGACCGCGTCAAGCTGGCCATCCTGGACGAGGTCGACCGCATGCTCGACATCGGCTTCCGGGACGACATCCGCCGGATCCTCGGCGCGATGAAGCAGCATCCGCAGACGATCTTCGTCAGCGCCACCATCAGCCCGGACATCGAGAAGCTCGCCCGCAGCTACATGCGGAACCCCGAGAAGATCGTCACCACCGAGAAGAGCCTCACGGTGGCGGCGGTCGACCAGAGCTGGCTCAGCGTGGAGCCCTGGGACAAGAAGCGGCTCATCGAGCACCTGCTCAAGCACGAGGAGGCCGCGCTCACCTTGGTCTTCTGCCGGATGAAGAAGACGGTCGACCAGGTGGCCGACTACCTCTCCAAGCACGGGATCGATGCGCACGCCATGCACGGCGACATGTTCCAGACCAAGCGCGACAAGGTCATGGACAAGCTGCGCGGCGGGACGCTCAAGGTGCTCGTGGCCAGCGACCTCGCCAGCCGCGGCCTCGACGTGGACGACATCAGCCACGTCATCAACTACGACGTGCCCGAGGACCCCGAGGTCTACATCCACCGCATCGGCCGCACCGCGCGCGCCGGCCGAGGCGGCGTGGCGTGGACGTTCGTGCAGCCCGACCAGGGCGACCTGCTCTCGTCCATCGAGATGCTCGCGAACATCGAGATCCCGCAGAAGACCTACCCCGACTTCACGCCGGGCCCGGTGCCCGCGGACGTGGCCAGCTACCGCCAGGCCGAGCAGCGTCGCCGCGAGGAACTGGCCTCCGCGCGCAACCGCCTGGCGGCCACCACGTCCATCCCCGCGCCGAAGGCCGTGGACCCGAACGCGTTCCCGGGCGGCATCGTGCCGAGCGCACTGCCGCTGAAGCGCCTCGGCGGCGTGGTGCGAACGCGCCGCGGCTGATCCATGCGCAGCGCGACGCCCGCCCCGATCGTCATCGCGCCGGAGGTTGCCGAGGCGCTCGCGGAGGGCCGCGCCGTCGTGGCGCTCGAGACCGCGGTCTTGACGCATGGCCTGCCCCGGCAGCCCATGAAGCGGCCCTGCGAGCTGGCGGGCTGGGACGAGTCGCTTCCGGCAAACCTGGCGCTGAGCGTGCTGCTCGACCTGTCGGTGCGCACGGGCGGCGCAGTGCCGGCGACCGTGGGCATGCTGGACGGCACGCTGCACGTCGGGATGGACCGCGCGCAGCTGGAACGGCTCGGCCACGACACCGCCGCACGCAAGCTCAGCACCCGGGACCTGGGTGCCGCGGCGGCGCAGCGCGCCAGCGGCGGCACCACAGTGGCCGCCACGCTCGCCGCGTGCGAGGCCTCGGGCATCCGCGTGTTCGCCACCGGCGGGATCGGCGGCGTGCACCGCCACTGGACCGACCGGCCCGACATCAGCGCCGACCTCGCCGCGCTTGCGCGCGTGCCGGTGGCGGTGATCAGCGCGGGCGCCAAGAGCATCCTCGACCTGCCTGCCACGGTGGAGGCGCTCGATGCGCTCGGCGTACCGGTGCTCGGCCTCGGCACGCACCACTTCCCCCGCTTCTTCTCGCGCGGCGACTCGTCGCTCGGCGTCTCGTGCTCGGCGAAGGACGCGCGCGAGGCCGCGGCCATCTGCCGCGCCCACTGGCAGTTCACTGGCACCGGCGTGCTGGTGGCCAACCCGCCGCCGGAGCGCTGGGCGCTGCCCACCGACGAGGTGGAGTCGATGATCGCCGCCGCCATGCTCGAGGCCGTGCGCGAGGGGATCCGCGGCGCGGCCGTCACGCCGTTCCTCCTCGACCGCGTGCAGCGGGCCACGGGCGGGCGGACGGTGGCCGCCAACGTGGCGGTGCTGGAGTCGAATGCACGCACCGGGGCCGCACTGGCCCGTGAGCTGGCAGCGGCGGGCTGATTTCCGCGGGTTCCCGGCGCCGGAAGGCGGTTTCCGGCGCAATCCGGGCCGATTCCCCCGGCACGCTCCGCCTGCGGCGTTACACTCTCCGAGTCGCGCCCCCACGCGGCACCCACGCACAACCGGCCCGGCGGAACTCTCCGAAGCGATGCTGTTGCATCCCCGCCCCGGTGCGAGGAACAATCCATGACAGTGGTGAGCGGGATTCTCGAGGCCCCCAAGGGCTCCGCCGAGGGTCGAATCAGGCAATTTGCGGATGGTCTCGTCGAGCGCGAGGACGACCCGGTCGTCTTCCCCGACTTCATGCAGCAGCACGGCGTCGCGCCGGGCGCGTCCATCACCGTGGAGGTGGAGGAACGCCAGTCGCGCCGCAGCCGAAACGTGCGCATGGTGGCGAGCAGGCTCGTCGCCGTGGAGGGCCTGCCGCCCGAGGAATACCGGCGCCGCAAGCCCTTCCACGAGCTCACGGCCCTCGACCCGCAGCCGCGCATCTCGCTCGAGCACCGCGGCTGCCCGCCGGCCTGCCGGCTCATCGACATGTTCTGCCCGATCGGCTATGGCACGCGCGGCCTGATCGTGGCCCCGCCCAAGGCCGGCAAGACCATCCTGCTGCAGAACATCGCCTTCGGCATCAAGCACAACCACCCGCAGATCGAGCTGATCGCGCTGCTCATCGACGAGCGCCCGGAAGAGGTCACCGACTTCCGCCGCAACGTCCCCGCGCACGTGCTCGCATCGAGCAACGACCAGGACCTCGACCGCCACCTGTCGCTCGGGCAGTTCGCCATCGAGCGCGCCAAGCGCATGGTGGAGGCAGGCAAGGACGTGGTGGTGCTGCTCGACAGCCTCACGCGCCTCGGCCGCGCGTTCAACAACTCGCGCCGCTACGGCAGCTCGGGGCGCACCATGTCGGGCGGCGTCGACAGCCGCGCGCTCGAGGTGCCCAAGCAGCTCTTCGGCGCCGCGCGCAAGTGCGAGGAAGGCGGCAGCCTGACCATCATCGCCACCTGCCTCGTGGACACGGGCAGCCGCGCGGACCAGGTGATCTTCGAGGAGTTCAAGGGCACCGGCAACATGGAGCTCATCCTCGACCGCTCGATCGCCGAGCGGCGCGTCTTCCCGGCCATCAACCTCGCCGCGAGCGGCACGCGCAAGGAGAACCTGCTCATGCCCGAGCGCGAGCTGAAGACGGTGACCGCGCTGCGGCGCCGCCTGATGAACGTGCCTCCCCACGTGCAGGTCGAGCAGCTCCTGGGCGCCCTGCAGCGCTACCCGACCAACGAGGACATGCTCAAGGGCTGACGGCCGCGCCCTGCGACCGGCGGCGCCGGCGTCCGGCCGGGGGGAGCGCGGTTGCGGTACCCTACCCGGACCATGGCTGACGGTCCCGGATACTCAAACGCGGTGCGCGCCGGCGCGTTCCTGATCAGCGCGGTCGTCCTGGCGCTCGCGGTCACGTTCATCCTCGAGAAGTCCAACCCGTTCGCGTCCAAGAACCACTACCGGGTGGCGTTCACCATGGACGACGGCGTGGCCGGGCTCGAGGCGGGCGCGGAGGTCCGCGTCAGCGGCCTGAAGGTCGGCAAGGTCGACCGCATCCAGCAGGAGTTCGACCCGGCGCCGGGCCGCATCCTCGTGCACGTGTCCATGGAGGCCGACATCAAGGTGCGCACCGACGCAAAGGTGATCCGGGCGCAGCCGCTCCTCGGCAACTACTCGTGGCTCAACTTCACCAACCTCGGCACGGGCGAGCCGCTCGCGGAGGGCGGCATCATCGACGCGCAGGCGAGCGGCGGGCTGCTGGCAACCATCGTCGGCCCGCAGAACTCGGCCAAGGCGAACCAGATGTTCGAGCAGCTCGTCACGTTCACCGGCACGCTGGAGAAGTTCTCCAAGGACACGTATCCCAACAAGGTCGAGCCCATGCTCTCCAACGCCGAGGCCACCATGTCCAGCGTCCGCGAGGAGTGGGGCACGTGGCGCGGCAAGGTGGGCAGCATCCTCGACAGCACCGAGAGCGGCACACGCAAGTTCGACCAGACGATGGACGACGTGAAGGTGGCCGCCAAGGACGCACGCGAGACGCTGGCCCACGTGCGCACCGTCAACCTGGAGCAGGTCGACAAGCTCCTGGCCAGCGGCCAGGCAGGCGCGGACCGGCTCGCGAGCGCGATGGAGCGCATCGACACCGAGCTGGTGCAGCGCCTGCCCGACGTCCGCGCCATCATGGCCGACCTGCGCGAGGGCGCGGTCCAGGCGAAGCTCCTCACCATGGAGGCCCGCCGCAGCCCGTGGAAGATCTTCTATCGCCCCAGCGGCGACGAGCTGGCACGCGAGAACCTCTACGAGGCGGCGCGCGCCTTCGCGATCGCCAGCAGCGACATGCGCGTGGCCGGCGAGACGCTCGAGGGCACGCTGCGCCAGATGCCCGAGCGCTTCTCTTCCGACCCGAAGTTCCGCGAGGAGCTGAAGGACCAGGTCGTGCGGTCGATGCAGCGCTACGAGGCCGCGCAGAAGCAGCTGTTCGACGTCCTCAAGGCCGACCTCGGCGACGCGAAGGTGCCCGAGCCGGCGCCCGCGGGTTCCAACTGACCGGGCTCCACCAGGGTGCGCGGCGAGCGATCCAACATCAAGGCCGGCATCGCCTCCCTCGCGGCGGTGACGGGGCTTGCGCTGGCGATCTGGGCGTGGAACGCGGTGCAGCGGTCGCGCCGGGTCGAGTACACGGTGGAGTTCACCGCCGAACAGGGCGTGTACGGCATCGGCACCGGGACCGGGGTCGTGATCGGCGGGCTTGCCCGCGGGCAGGTCACCGGCATCCGGCCGCGCATCGCGGGGGGCGAGCTGAAGAGCTACGAGGTCACCCTCGCCATCGACCCCGAGGTGCCGCTCTACGAGGGCATGCGCTTCCGGGCGACGGCGGGCGGCATCAACGGTGACGCGCAGGTCGAGATCTACGACACGGGCCGCGCGAAGGCGGTGATCGGCGGCGCCGTGGGCAAGGACACGCGTCGGCCGCTCGACCGCGATCGCGTGCATGTGGCCACCAAGCGCGACCCGATGCGCGACTGGTTCGGCGCGGAGGGCGCCGCGCCGGCGGGCGAGCTGCTCGCCACGTGGTGGCCGGGCGAGGGCGCGACCGACACGCTTGCGGGACGGCTCGAGCGCATCGCCAACGGCGCACCCGACCGCATGTCCCGCCTGAAGCAGGAGGCCGAGGACACCTGGGCGCGGATGTCCACGGACTTCGGGGAGTGGCGCCCGCGCTACGAACGGGTTGCCGCGGAGGCCGAGTCCGCCATCGCCGACCTCGGCACCGGCAAGGACGCCGCCGAGGGCTCGGTGGGCCGCACCGTCGCGGACATCAAGGATGACTGGGCCAAGCTGCCCGACCTGCGCACCGAGCGCGCCGGCGACATCGAGACTGACTTCGACCGCGCGTCCGCGGCGCTGAAGTCGATGATGGCGCAGATGGACACGCTGCGCGGCTCGGCATCGGACCTCACGCGCGCCATGGGCGAGATCGGCGCGCAGGGCTCGCTCGCGCTCCAGGAATTCGATGCCGCCTACGACGATGCGCTCCGTGCGCCGTGGCGGTTGCTCGAGCGGCCGGACGACGCCTACCGCGCCGCCGCCGAGCGAGAGGAGACGGTACGCGCGTTCGCCGAGGCCGCCACGGCGCACCGCTGGGCGCTCAAGGGAATCGACGAGGCCCTCCGGCGCGACGAGGCCCTGATGCGCGCCGAGCCGGCGCTGGCCGGCATGCTGCGCGCGCGGCTCGAGGCGGCAAACGCGGAGTTCGACGCCCACCGAACGCGGATGGAGGAACTGCTCCTCGGGCCGCAGCGGCCGGCCGGGGCGCGATGACCGAAGGCGTGCGCGGATGGCCGCAGGTGGAGCCCGCGTCCGCGGACGACCCGCGCCTGGCGCCGTACCGCGGGGTGCGCGATGCCGACCTGCGGGGACGGGACGGGCTGTGCTGCATCGAGACGGCGCGCGTCGTGCGGCGTTTCCTGGCCGGATGGGCGCGGGCCGTCCGCGACGGGCGCACGGCGTGGTTCGGCTGCGAGCCGGTCAGCGTGCTCTGCGACGAGCGAACGCTGCCGACGCTGGCAGCGGACCTCGACCGGGTGCCGGGCGTGCAGGTGTTCGTCGCGCGCGATGCGGCCGAGGTGACGGCGCTCTCCGGCTACGACCTCCACTCGGGTGCCCTCGCCATCGCGCGGCGCCTGCCGGAGCCGGGCATCGAGGCCCTCGCGGCCGCGGAGGGGACCGTCGCGGCGTGCGACGGCATCGTGCACACCGACAACCTCGGGGCCATCTTCCGCAACGCCGCCAGCTTCGGGGCTGCGGGCGTGCTGCTCTCGCCGCACTCGAGCGACCCGCTCCTGCGCAAGACGATCCGGGTGTCGATGGGGCGCACGTTCGCGGTGCCCTGGGCACGCGCGGCGCGCTGGCCGGAGGACCTGCGGGAACTCCGCGAGCGGCACGGGTTTCGCATCGTCGCGGCCGAGGACGCCCCGGGCGCGGTGGACGTGGCCGACGTGCCGCCCGGCGGGCGCACGTTGCTGGTGTTCGGCGCGGAGGGCGCGGGAGTCTCCCGCGAGGTGCTCGCGCTCGCCGACTGCGTGGCGCGGATCCCGATGTCAACGCTCGGCGGCGCGCTCGCCGACGACCCGCCCAGCCTCAACGTGGCCGTCGCGAGCGCGGTGATGCTCCACCGCCTCTCGAAAATCGCTCCTGGTTAGTTTGGCACCAATTAAAGTCTCCAGAGAAACACCGCTTCTCTGGAGAAGGAAATTGGTGCCAAACTAACCAGGAACGGATTTCAGGTGTCGCGGGCGGCGCGGGCGGTGAGGCCGGCACCGCGGATCGCGGGGATGATCGAGGGCACGGAATCCTCGGCGGGCTCGGCCTTGGTCTCCTTGCAGCGCTCGATGCTCGCGCCGAGGGCCGTGAGGACACGCTCCATGTTCGAGTACCCGCGGTCGAGGTGGTACACGCGGCTGATGACGGTCTCGCCGTGCGCGGCAAGTCCCGCGAGCACCAGGCTCGCGCTGGCACGCAGGTCCGACGCCATCACGGGCGCGCCGTGCAGCGCGCGCACGCCGCTGATCACCGCGGTCGATCCCTGCCGGTAGACCTGCGCGCCCATGCGCGAAAGCTCGGCCACGTGCAGGAAGCGCTCGGTGTAGATCTTCTCGGTGACGATCGAGTTGCCCTCGGCGATCGACAGCAGCGCCATGAACTGCGCCTGCAGGTCGGTGGGGAACCCGGGGTGCGGCTGCGTGGTGAGGATGGTCGGCCGAAGCACGCGGTCGCTGGTCACGCGCACGCTGCAGCGGAACTCGTCCGCGTTCGGGTCGAGCTTCTGCACGTGCACGCCCACCTCCTCGAGGTGGTTGACGGCGGCCAGCAGGCTGTCGTACGGGAAGTCGTCGAGGATCACGTCGCCGTTGGTCATCGCGGCGGCGATGGCATAGGTGCCTGCGACGATGCGGTCGGGCATGACGCGGTGCTCGCAGCCGCCGAGCGCCTCGACGCCGTCGATCACGATGCGCGGCGATCCTGCGCCGCGGATCCGCGCGCCCATGCGGTTGAGCATGTTGGCGAGGTCGACGATCTCGGGCTCGCACGCCGCGCTCTCGATCACGGTGCGGCCCTCGGCGAGGGTCGCCGCGCTCATCACGTTCGCGGTGCCGAGCACGGTGGGCCCGTTCGCGCCGCCGAGGAACACGGTGGCGCCCCTCAGGCGGTCGCAGGAGGCGACCACGTTGCCGCCCTCGAGCTCGATCTTGGCGCCGAGCTTGGCGAGGCCCTTCAGGTGCAGGTCGATCGGGCGCGTGCCGAACGCGCAGCCGCCGGGCATGCTCACCACCGCGCGCTTGCGGCGCGCGAGCATCGGCCCGAGCACGCAGATCGACGCGCGCATCGTCTTGACGATGTCGTACGGCGCCTCCGAGCAGCTCTCGTCGCTCGTCTGCATGGTGATCGTGTCGTCGTCGCCGAAGTGGACGTTCACGCCCAGGCGGTCGAGCAGCGTCCCCAGGTTGCGGATGTCCGCGAGCGGACCGACGTTGGTCAGCCGCAGGCGCCCGGTGGTGAGGAGTGACGCGGCCATGAGCGGCAGGGCCGCGTTCTTGGCGCCTTCGACGGTGACGCGGCCGTTCAGTCGGCGGCCGCCTTGAATGCGGAAGTAATCCATGGGACGAGCCCCTTTGACGCCGGTCGGTGCAGGCCAATCCGTGGCCTGCTGCTCCGTGACCAATCGGCGTTCCGCGCGGTCGATCCTGAATGATCGACGAGCCAATAAGATAACCGTCTTATGAGCACCGCGCCTGCCGCCGCCCAGCAACCGCGCACCCCCGGCGAGCCCGCCCTTCCCGAGGCACGCATGCACGTCGTCCTGCCGACCGCCCCGGTGACGGGACGCGTCTCGCAGTCGCGCCTGTGCACCAAGGGCAAGTCCGCCTCGTTCGTCCGGCACGTGTGCGTCGACGTGTCGGGCACCCCGCTCGAGGGTTCGTGGCAGGCGGGCCAGTCCTTCGGCGTCGTCCCGCCGGGCACCGATGCCAACGGCAAGCCCCACAAGGTGCGGCTCTACTCGATCGCAAGCCCCGGCTACGGCGAGGACGGCCACGGCCGGATCCTGTCCACCACCTGCAAGCGCCTGCTGGCCGAGCGCGAGCCGCAGTCGGACAAGGACGACCCCACCGACCACCGCCTGTTCACCGGCGTCTGCTCCAACCACGTCTGCGACCTGCGCGAGGGCGACCCGATCGCCGTCGCGGGCCCCAACGGCAAGCGGTTCCTGCTGCCGGCCGACCGCAACGCGCACGACTACCTCTTCCTCGCCACCGGCACCGGCATCGCACCGTTCCGGGGCTTCATCCACGAGCTCTTCGTGGGTCCGCCCGCCGGCACCCCGCTGCACGCCGCCTGGCGCCCCTGCACGAGCAACGTCCACCTGGTGATGGGCACGCCCTACACCAGCGACCTGATCTACGACGACTTCTTCCGCCAGGTGGCGAAGGAGCAACAGAACTTCTCGTACCACACGGTCATCAGCCGCGAGACGCGCCCCGACGGCGGCAATGGCGAGTACATCCACCACTACCTCGACCGCGCCCTGCCCCAGTTCGACGGGCTGCTGCGCAACGAACGCACCCTGATCTACATCTGCGGCCTGGCGGGCATGCAGGTCGGCGTCTTCCAGACCCTGGCCAAGCGGGGCCTGGCGGGCGGGTTCCTGGACCTCCACGAGGAGGTCAAGGGCGTGCCCCCCGCGGATTGGACCCCGGAACAGGTCAAGCGCCGCGTGCATGCGACCCGACGTTGCATGCTCGAGGTGTACTAGCGGTTTTGCGGTGCTACGATTGGGTCAATGAGTGACCCGCAGGGCGAGTGGCGCGACGGGGACGAGCTGGCCGAGGAGGCCCGCCGGCACTTCGAGGAGGGTCGGCTGGCCGAGGCCGAGGCTGCCCTTCGCCAGGCCCTCGCCCGCAACCCTGACCGCCCCGACTGGCACTTCCACCTCGGGCGCCTCCTCGAGCACACCGACCGCGGCTCGGAGGCCCGTGACGAGTACCTGCGCTGCCACGAGCTGGACCCGGATGCGCCGGAGCCGCTGCTTGCCGCCGCATCCGTGGACGAGGAGGAGGGCAACGTCGCCTCCGCCCTCCGGTTCGTGGAGCAGGCGGTGGCGCTCGACCGGTCGAACGACGATTCCAACGCCCGGCGCATCCGGCTGCTCAACGCCTCCGGCCACGGCGACGCGGCGCGGGATGCCTTCTACGAGGCGCAGGAGTTCGTGGAGACCCCCACGTTCTGCATGATCGCCATGGCCAGCGGCCTGGAGGACCGAGGCGACCTGCCGCGTGCCTCGTGGTGCTACCGGGAGGCGCTCCGGCACGACCCCGCCATGAGCGAGGTGCGCACGCGCTACGCGCGCTGCCTGGCCCGGCAGGAGGACCATGCCAAGGCCCTGCAGAACTTCATGCACGTGCTGCGGGAGGAGCCGGGCGCCATCGAGGCCCTGCTCGGCTGCGCCGAGACGCTCATCCACCTCGGTCGCGAATCCGATGCCGCGGAGAAGCTGCGGCGCGTGGTGGAGATCGAGCCCGCCAACGTGCAGGCGCACCACATGCTGGGCGCACTCGACCTGCGCGCGGCGCGCTTCGACCGCGCGGCGGTGGAGTTCGAGCTGGTCCTGAAGCTCGACCCGGACCGCAACCTGGTGCGCCTCGACCTTGCGGAATCGCAGCTGCGCCGGGGCCGCGCCGACGAGGCCCGCGAGACCGTGCGCGCCATGCTCTCAGGGGGCCTGCCGGAGGCTCCGGACCGCGACGACCGTTTCGCGAAGCTCCCGGACCGCGACCGCCAGCGCAGCATGCGCGCGTGGGCGGGTGCGGTGGCGCGCACCGGGTCTATTTTGGCGGCGCTCGGCGAATGGAAGTCCGCGGCCGAGGTGTTCCCCGAGCTGGTGCGCATGCACCCCCAGGAGGCGAACGCCTGGCGGGCGCTGGCCCGATCGCGCTACGAGGCCGGCGACGTCATCGGCGGCCGCGCGGCCAGCATGAAGGTGCTGGAACTCGAGCCCGCGTGCGCGCTGAGCCACCACAACCTGGCGCTTGCGGCGCTGCGCGACGGCGACCTGCCGGGCGCGGGGGCATGGGTGAAGCGCGGCTTGGCCGTGGCCAAGACCGACGAGGGCCTGCGGCGACTCCGCTCGCGCGTCCTGCTGGGGCGCGTGCGGGCGCTCTTGCGCCGGAAGAAGTGAGGCTTACGCCATCAGGTTGGCGTACGGGATCAGCGCCATGAAGCGCGCGCGCTTGATGGCCTGCGCCAGGCGGGCCTGGTCGCGGGCCGAAAGGCCGGCGCGCTTGCGGGACATGATCTTGCCGTTGGCGGTCATCGCGCGGCGCAGGTCGTCGATGTTCTTGTAGTCGATGACGATCTTCTGCTTCGGGGCCGGACGGTCGCTGACGGGGGCTTCGATGGACATGGCTGGTGCTCCGACGGGGTGATGGTTCTGCCGGCAACGCGCCTGCAGCTCGCCCTGGCTGCTCGGATGGGGAGCCCCCGGCCAAGGCCGGGAGCGGCGAGAAGGGACAGTGTAGCGAAAACCCCGGGGATTCATGCCCCCGGGAAATCGGGCCGGATTCCGCGTGGAACGCAACGTCCCCTCGTGGTTACACTTGGATTCGTGTCCGAGCACTCGCACGCCGAGCGACTTTCGCGGCGGATCGAGTTGAGCGCGGAGGAACTCTCCCTGCTCCTCGGTCCTGAGCGATTCGAACCCGCAGGGCTCGCCCTTGCGTCGGATACCGCACCGGAACCAAGCGCCGACCTGGGGAGCGCCGACCTGGGGAGCGCAGACCTGGGGGCCGTCGAGCCGAAGGTCGCCCCGCCACCGGCAGACGCCGTCTCGCCGCCGACCGGCGCGCCACGGGCGGTCGGCGACATCGACCTCGTGCAGGCCATCATGGAAGCGGCCCCCAACTTCGAGCAGCTGGCGCTGCGCGCGATCCGCGAGCGCACGGGCGAGGACCTCGCGCGCATCGTCTCCGGAAGCGCTGCCGATGCCATGGTGGCCGCGGGCACGGGATCACCGCTCGATGACGGACGTGCGTTCGTGGCACCCCTTGCACCCGACGCGCGCGCTGCGTGGGCCGCATGGCTGCGACGCTGGCTCGAGCTGGCCTCGACCGTGTCCATGCGCGCGCCGAAGGGACTGTGGGACGACGCGACCGGTTTCCCGGCGTGGCAGCGCATGCGGCCGCAGGTCGCTCACCGCGTCGCGTCCGCGCGCCTGCGGCGCGAGGCGATCTTCGTGTCGGTGCTGCGCGTCGAGGACTCCGACCTCTGGAACCGGCGCTCGCAGGTGCTCGTGGACCAGCCGTTCCTGGCGCGCGCGGCCACGGCGCTCGACGCGGCGATCATGCCCGGCGACGAGCTGGGCCGCCTCGACGACGGCGGCTTCGTGGTGGTGAGCGCGCGCGAACTCGCTGCCCGCGAGCTTGCCGAGGCGGTTCGATCCGAGATCGCGCGCCTCCCCGGCGACGGGCCGCGTTCGCTGGTGGTGCACATCGGGTCGGCATGCGCGCCCTGGGACGCCACGCAGCCCGACGCGCTCCTCGAGCTGGCCACGATGCGCGCGGCCGGCGCAGGTTCCGGACGCTGAGCGCGTGATCGTCATCCTGTCCGACCTGCACCTGGGCCTTCCCGCCGCACCGACCGCGGCGTCGCTCATGCCTGCGCTGGCGGGCGCCACGGAGGTGATCCTCAACGGCGATGCCGCCGAGAGCGCATCGGCCGCGTTCGCCGCGCGGGGCAACGATGCGCTGGCGCAGCTGCGCGAGGGGCTTTCGCGTGCGGGAGCAACGGTGGTGCGCATCGAGGGAAACCACGACCCGGGGTGCGGCGAGCTGCATGCCGTGCGCGCGGGCGGCGCGATGCTGGTGACGCACGGGCACGCATTCCACCCCGCCATCGCGCCATGGTCGCCGGTGGCGCAGGAGGTGGAGGCCGAGTTCCGACGCGCGTTCGATGCGTCCGCGCGCGAGGAGCCGCTGCGATCGCTCGAGGCCGCGCGTGCGGCATCCATCCGCGAGCGCGAGCGCGACCACGCGCGACGCCCGTCGGCGGTGGTCCGCGGGATGCTCGGAAGGCCGTGGGCGTTCCCGATGGTGATGGGCTACTGGCGGATCTTCCCGGAACTGTCGGCGCGCTTCCTGGAGCGGGCGATGCCCGCGGCGCGCATCGTCGCCAGCGGGCACTCGCACCGCGCGGGCGCGTGGCTGGTGCGCAAGCGGCTGGTTCTGAACACGGGGAGCTTCACGTTTCCCGGCCAGCCGCACGCGGTGACCATCGATGCCGACGAGGTGGCGCTGGTGCCGCTTGCGCGCCGCGGCGGCGAGTGGCGTCAGGACGCCGCGGGCCGGAGGGCCTGGCGGATCGCGGACGTGGCGCGGGACACTGCGTCAAGGTCCACGCCGGTGTCGTAGCCGGAATCGTGCAGCATCCGCACAAGCGCGGCGGTGTCGACGTTTCCGCGCGCACCCGGTGCGTACGGGCACCCGCCGAGGCCGCCCGCGCTTGAATCGAAGCTGCGCACCCCGAGCGCAAGCGCGGCGCGGGCATTGTCGAGCGCACGGCCGTTCGTGTCGTGCAGGTGGAGCGTGGTGCGTGCGGGCGCAAGCGAGCGTGCGAGGCCGTCGTACAGGCGCTCGATGTCCGCGGGCTCGGCCACGCCGAGGGTCTCCCCGAGGTCGATCTCGTCGACGCCGAGCGCAAGCAGGCGGTCGGCAACCTCGCGCACGCGTTCCGGGGGCACGGGCCCGTCGTAGGGGCAGCGCACCACGCAGCTCACGTAGCCGCGCACGGGAACCGACGCTGCGCGCGCGGCGCGCACCACCGGCGCGAAGCGCGCGAGCACGTCCTCGATGCTGCCGCCGGTGTTGGCCTTGCTGAAACCCTCGCTTGCCGCCGCGAAAACCGACACCTTCTGCGCGCGTGCGGCGAGCGCCGCATCCATGCCGCGCTCGTTCGGAACCAGTGCGCTGTACACGGTGCCGGGCCTGCGGCGGATGGCGGCGAAGACCTCGGACGCGTCGCCGAGCTGCGGCACCCACTTGGGGCTCACGAAGCTCGATACCTCGATCTCCGGGAAGCCCGCGTCCGAGAGGAGATCGACGAACGCAACCTTCGCGGCGGCGGGCACCACGGACTTCTCGTTCTGCAGGCCGTCGCGGGGACCGACCTCGGTGATGCGCACGCGGCGGTCGGCGGTCACGACGCGCCTCCGCCCTGCTGCGGGGGACGCGTCCGCGTGGGCGCGTCCTGCTTCCAGATGCGCGCCATGAACGGGATGAAGACCGCGAGCAGCACCACCGTCAGAAGCAGCCCTCCGACGAAGAGCGCGACCTCCGGCGAGACGCGCATGCCGACCTCCTCGCGCGAGCCGACGGGCGGCTCGGCCGCGTCCGACTGGATCGCATGCGCGATGGTGCCCGCGGACATCGTCACGATGCGCCCTTCGGCTCGGGAAGGAAGCGAAGCGTTGGCTGCACGGTGACCGAGGCACGGCCGCCTTCCGCGGGTACGAGGAGCTGCGTGCCAGGCTCTGCATGCGCGGAGCGGATCATCGCGAAGGCCACGCACGAGGCGCCGAGCATCGGCGCGAGCGTGCTGCTGGTGACGGTGCCGACCGGGTTCCCCGGCTCGCCGTCCGCGCCGCGCTCGAACACGGGAGAACCCGCGACGGGCAGCAGGTCCTCCGCCATGCGCAGCGCCACGAGCCGCTGCTTCGGCTTGCCGAGGCTCTCCATGCGCGCAACCACCTCCTGGCCGAGGTAGCAGCCCTTCCTGAAGCTGACGCGCTGCGCGAGGATCCCGGACTCGTGCGGAAGGTTCTCCGGCCCGAAGTCCACGTGGTGCAGCGGCGTCCCGGCCTCGATGCGGGCGATGTTGTAGGCGTGCCAGCCCGCGGGACGCGCCCGTCGGCGGCCGCCGTCCTGCGCGTCGTGCTGGCTGGCGAGCGCGTCCCACACGCGCGCCGCATGCTCGGGCGGCAGCAGCACCTCGACGCCCGGGGAACCGCACTGGTCACGGCGGGCGAGGATCGCGGGGGCACCCGCAAGCATGGTGCGCGAGCAGCGCAGGTCCTGGTTCAGCGCCTCGAGCGATGCATCGTCGGCACCGGCGTTCGAGAGCACCTGCGCGCCGTCGGGCCCATGCACCGAAAGGCGCGCCCACTGCGATGATTCGTCGGCAAGCTGCACGTCCTCGGAGAAGAGGAACTCCGAGAGCGTCTTCACGGTGCGCGCGGCGTCGTGGATGTCGACGTCGACGAAAAGGACGGGAGGGACGCCCTCCGCCGCGGGCGGCTGCACGAACACAAGGTCCGCGTCGATGCGGCCCTTGCGGTTCAGCCAGAACCCGGCGCGGACCTCGCCGTCGGCAAGGCCCTTCAGTTCCTGCGTCACCATGCGGTTCAGGAACTCGATGCGCTCGGCGCCGCGCACGGCGATGGTGCCGCGGTGCGCCATGTCGAGGATCGCCGCGCCGCGCCGGAACGCCGCGTACTCCAGTTCAAGAAGCCCGTAGCCGGCGACGATCTCCGCGGGCTCCGCGGCGGGCTGGCCCTCGGCCGCGGCGGTGCCGCCGTAGCCGATGAACTCGCACTCCACGGGAACGCCGCCGAGGCGCAGCGACTCGACGCGCGCGTAGCGTTCGTGCTCGGGCCTGAGGGCGTTCACGGCCATTCGGGGAAGCATAGTTCGCCTACCATCCTGCCCTGCCATGAAGCTCGACATCGACCTGTTCCGCCGTCTCTGCGAGACCCCCGGGATCCCTGGCCGCGAGGAGCGCGTCCGCGAGCTCGTCGAGAAGACCGTGCTCGGCAAGGCCGGCAAGGGGATGTTCGATTCGTCGCACGTGGACAGCATGGGCTCGCTCATCTGCACCCGCAAGGCCACCAAGGGCGCGCGCACCCGCGGAAGCAAGCCCACCACGGTGCTGCTTGCCGCGCACATGGACGAGATCGGCTTCTACGTGCGCCACGTGGACGACAACGGCTTCCTGTGGCTCAACGCCGCGGGCGGCTTCGACACGCGCAACCTGTTCGCCAGCCGCGTGCGCGTGGTGACCGACGGCGGCGACCTGCACGGCGTGATGAACCCGGGCGGCAAGCCCATCCACATCTCGAGCGATGCCGAGCGCAGCAAGGTGCCGGGAGTCGAGGAGTTCTTCGTCGACCTCGGCCGCGAGCCGGGCGAGGTGAAGCGCAAGGTGAAGGTCGGTGACTACGTGGTGCTCGACCAGCCGTTCCTGGAGACTCCGCTCAAGGTGGTGAGCAAGGCGCTCGACAACCGCATGGCGTGCTTCGTGGCCATCGAGGCGCTGCGGCGCATCCAGGCCAAGGGCACCAAGCACGCGGCGGACATCGTGGTCGCGTTCTGCACGCAGGAGGAGGTGGGCCTGCGCGGCGCGACCACCGCGGCCAACCAGGTCGGCGCCGACATCGGCGTGGGCCTCGACGTGAACCTCGCATGCGACACGCCGGGCGTGCCCGAGTCGCAGCGCGTCACCAAGCAGGGCGACGGCGCGGCCATCATGGTGCAGGACAGCAGCATGATCAGCGACCATTCGCTCGTGCAGGAACTCTGCGCAGTGGCCAAGAAGCACCGCATCCCGCACCAGCGCGCCATCCTCCCCCGCGGCGGCCAGGACGGCGCGGCCATCCAGCGCTCCGGCCGCGGCGCACGCTGCGTCGCCCTCGGCGCTGGCACGCGCTACATCCACACGACCACCGAGATGATCCACAAGGCAGACCTCGAGGCGGTGATCGACCTGCTCGCGGCGTGGCTGCCCACCGTCGCCTAAATCCGTTCCTGGTTAGTTTGGCACCAATTGTTTTCTCCAGAGAAATCGGCGGAGGGGCTTTGGAGGCGGGCGGGCGGAGGTTGACGGGGCGTGGGGACGGGGGAGGTTGACGGGGCGTGGGCGATTGACGGGGCGTGGGCGGTTGACGGGGCGTGGGCGGTTGACGGGGCGCGGGCGCTTGACGGGGCGTGGGCGGTTGACGG
>Ga0172367_10001082_pt1 | contig 40855 bp, 34 predicted proteins | sample Lak10m_FD_114542 | JGI IMG/M metagenome (GOLD analysis project Ga0172367, IMG submission 114542) | Freshwater microbial communities from Kabuno Bay, South-Kivu, Congo - kab_022012_10m | ecosystem: Environmental > Aquatic > Freshwater > Lake | place: Democratic Republic of the Congo: South-Kivu... | reverse complement strand
TTCAAGTTGAAGAGTAAAACTCCGGCAAGAAAGGATTCAACGCAACGCATATCAAAAAAAGCATAAAATCCTACCGCAAGAAATACTGATATTAAAGTATTGGTTACCAAAAATTCCTTTACTTGCATTATAAGTCATCCTGTCCACTTGGTTGTTCTAGCTTTTTAGTAAGATAAATGATGTGAGCAAGCCATCCAAATAGAGAAAGTAGGCAAAGTACTGTCAAGACGATACCATTAGTGCCATATGTTTGGTCCAGCTGTTTTCCAACTATGGAACTAGCTAACATGAGACCCACCAATTCCAAACCCATCGAGGCAAATACAATATATTTATTCATTACTTTTTCAACCCATGTGCTCCAGGTTGATTTTTTTGCCGTTCTTTGAGCTTTTTAATTCTCAATTCAAAAAAATCTCTTTTGTTTTGATAATTTTTTATAAATTTGTTGAGCGTCCCTATTGCTGCAGAATAATCTCCCAATTCTTCAAAGCAAACTGCAAGATTAATTGGAACGTTTGCATCTATAGCTCTTTGATTGTAATCCAATAATAATAATTTTAAAAAATCAATAGCCTCTTTATAGGCCTTTTGGGAAAGTGCGATATTTGATTTGATGAGTATTGCCTCAAATTTCTGTTCTTCAGTACTTTTTATGTTAAGGACTTCGTTAACTTCCGAATCTGCTTGAAAAAAATTATTCAAATAAAAATTTGCACGAGCTAAAGATAAATAAACTTGACTTTTATCATAGTCTATTGTTTCAAAAGAAAGTAGCTTATTATACTCAATAATGGCATTTTTATAGTCCTGAATATTGCTGAAATATATTGAAGCAATACTTTTTTGTGCCTGAACTCTTTCTTCGACGTCATCAGATGATAAAATGAGGAGTTTATAAAATTCTATTGCTTTAAGATAATTTTTCTTTTGGAATTGTTCAATTTGTATTACTTCTCGGATTGCCTGAACGGCAATGAGTGAGCCAGGATCTCTACTTATTACTCTGAAATAATGCTCCTCAGCCAAATCATACTTTTTTTGATCTGAAAATTGGCGAGCCGTCTTTAGTTCAGAATTGGCAGGATTTGTACAGCCAGAGAGTCCCGCCAATGCAAAAGGTAATAGGAACCTTATCATAACCCTCTCAATTAATTATTTCATACCAAATCCATTTATTCCTGATACATTGTACTTGACCGATCGTTCGGTGAGACCTGCAAGTGACAAACAGGTCTACGCCACGACTTACTTTTTAATTGAATTTGGATTTGTTTCAGTAGTTTCCACATTCACTGTTTGAGTTGGTTTTTCTTCTTGATCTTCATCAATAACCGCCAAACTAGTAACATATTCATTTTTTTCGTCTAAGTTTATCAATCGCACACCCTGTGTGTTTCGTCCAATCACAGAAACATCAGCAATTCTAATTCGAATCACTTGCCCCTGGTCAGTCGATAGTATGAGCTCTTGGTTGCCTTTTACTTTTTTGGTTCCAACAACATAGCCGACTTTATCAGAAGTTTTTTGAGTAATAATACCAACGCCGCTTCTACTTTGAATTCGATAGTCTCCCAGTTCAGATCGTTTTCCATAACCTTTTGAAGTAACCATAAGCAACGTGATATCTGATTTTTGCTCAAGAATTTCCATTCCCACTACGATATCTTCTTTAGCCAAAGTCATCGCTTTAACTCCTCGAGCGGATCTTCCCATGGGCCTAACATCGTCCTCACTGAAGCGAATAGACATACCTTCTTTTGTTGCCAAGAAAATATCACAAGCGCCATTGCTAATTTGTGCAGATATAACACCATCCTCAAGGTCGGTTGTTAATGCAATAATTCCAGCTGTCCTGGGGTTAGAAAAAGAATCTAACGGAGTTTTCTTAATAATTCCTCGCTCCGTAACCATAACAACATACTTATTTTCACTAAATTCTTCTACTGGCAAAATAGCACGAACCTTTTCTCTAGGTGAAAGCTGGACAACATTTGCAATTGATTTTCCTTTTGAAGATCTTGTTCCTAAAGGCAATTTGTGAACCTTACACCAGTATGCCTTACCTTTATCCGTAAAAATGAGTAGCATCGTTTTGGTGCTCGCAGAAAAAAGATCAGTTACATAATCTTCTTCTCGGGTCTCCATGGCCTTCAGGCCTTTTCCTCCACGCTTTTGTAGCTTATACTCATCAACTGGAATTCGCTTTATATATCCGGTGTTCGTTATAGTTACGACCATTTGTTCGTCTGCAATTAAATCTTCATCCTCAATATCTTCGTCACTTCCAGAGATTTCTGTTCGTCGAGGGTCTGAATATTTCTTACGAATATCCTCTAATTCAGTAACAATTATTTTATAAATTTCCCGAACATCTGCTAGAATGAAGCGGTACCATTCAATCATTTTTGTTAACTCTGCTAGTTCATTCAGAATTTTCTCTCGTTCCAATCCAGTTAAGCGCTGAAGGCGCATTTCTAAAATAGCCTGGGCCTGTCTTTCAGAAAATTCAAATTTTTGACAAAGAGCTTCTTTAGCAATCGTGGCTTCTTTGGATTGTTTAATGGTCGCAATAATTTCATCGATTTGATCGAGTGCCTTCTTTAACCCTTCAAGAATGTGAGCCCGATCTAATGCCTTCTTTAGATCGAAAATACATCTCTTCGTAACAACATCTCGACGATGATCAACAAATGCCTCTAACATTTGTTTGAGGTCAAATGTAACAGGCTGATTTTTAGCATCTAGTGCCAGCATTATTATACCAAAACTGACTTGTAGCTGCGAAAATTTATAGAGGCGATTCAAAATCACATTTGCATTTTCACCTCGCTTTAAAACAATCACAATACGCATACCTTCGCGAGAGGATTCATCACGTATATCTGAAATTCCCTCAATAGTTTTTTCTCGTACCATATCAGCAATACTCTCAATGAGTTTTGCTTTATTAACTTGGTAGGGAAGTTCAGAAATAATAATTTCTTCGTGATCTTTAACTTGAATTATTTCGGCAACTGCTTTGAGAGTAATAATTCCACGACCTTTTTTGTAGGCCTGAAGAATGCCTTCTCTGCCTGCAATAACTCCAGCTGATGGAAAATCAGGTCCAGGAATTCTTTCAATTAGTTCATCTACAGAACACATTGGATTTTGAATCAAATGAATGCATCCATCGATAACTTCACCTAGATTATGTGGAGGAATATTTGTTGCCATGCCCACGGCAATACCCGCACTTCCATTTACTAATAAGTTTGGAAATTTTGCAGGAAGAACTAATGGAATTTGTAAACTATCATCATAATTAGGTCCAAACGGAACAGTCTCCTTTTCAATATCCTCAAGCAACTCTTCTGCCAGACGGGTCATTCGAACTTCAGTATACCTTTGCGCAGCTGCAGAATCGCCATCGATCGAACCAAAATTTCCCTGACCATCAATTAATGGATAACGTAACGAAAAATCTTGGGCCATCCTCACCATAGTATCATAAACGGCAACATCCCCATGGGGATGATATTTACCAATGACATCGCCAACCACGCGAGCTGATTTTTTGTAGGGTTTATCATGAGTATTATTAAGCTCATGCTGAGCAAATAAAATTCGTCGATGAACGGGCTTTAAACCATCTCGCACATCAGGCAAGGCCCTTCCAACAATTACTGACATTGAGTATTGGAGATAGGCTTCGCGCATCTCTTTATTAATATCTACAAAGGTTACACCTTTTTCCAGATTTGATTCCATTTTTGCTTTCCTTATTAAACGTCTAGACTTCTAGCAAATAGAGCATTGTCATGGATAAATTTTCTACGAGGCTCTACTTGCTCTCCCATTAAGACGCTAAATGTCTCGTCTGCCGCCAGAGCATCATTAATACTCACTTTCAAAAGATGACGATTTTCTGGATTTAGAGTAGTTTCCCAAAGTTGTTCAGGATTCATTTCTCCCAATCCTTTATACCTCTGGATATAAATTCCCTTTTTACTGTTTTCCATGACATGGTGATAAAACCTTTCATAGGATTCAAATCCCATTTCATCATCACCTACCAAAATTTTAATTGGCTGTGGCAACAGCTGGGTAATTGCTTTGAAAATGCTTCTTAACTCTACAATTTCTGGTGCCTTACTCATATCCGCATAAAGGCGAGTAGTTATTCGATCTGCAAATCGGACCGTCAATACAGCGACGCATGGGCGACCATCATCAAGATTTGCATTAGCATCCGTATGAAGCTCTGTTACACCACTCTCTGGATTACTCTGAGCAAAGTTCTTATATTCCTCAATAACCTTCAAAATACTTTCATTATTTTCCAAAATGGCTTCAAGATCTAAATTATTAGAAATAAGGTAATTCAATAAACCAGAATCATATTTAGATGAGGATGTTTTCAGAAGATTATAATATTTCTGAATGTAAATCATTAACTTACGTAAATCCTCCTCTTTAAGATCTTTGCCTACAATTCTAAAATTATTCAATCCAGTCTTAAGTAAATGTTCAGTAAGGGCTTGTTCATCTTTGAGATATATCTCTTGATTGCCTTTTTTAGCCCTATACAATGGAGGCTGTGCAATATAAATAAAACCTCGCTCCAAAGCTTCAGGAAGTTGTCGATAGAAAAAGGTCAGTAAAAGTGTTCGAATATGTGAACCATCTACATCGGCATCTGTCATAATGATAATTTTATGATATCGGATTTTGTCTATACTTACATTTTCTTTACCAATTCCAGTTCCCAATGCCGAAATCATCATCTTAATCTCTTCATTAGAAAGCATCTTATCAAAACGAGCTTTTTCAACATTCAAAATCTTACCTTTGAGAGGCAATACAGCCTGTGTTTTCCTATCACGGGCCTGTTTTGCACTTCCTCCCGCAGAATCTCCCTCTACTAGGTATAATTCGCAAAGGGCTGGGTCTCTTTCCTGACAGTCTGCCATTTTTCCCGGAAGTGCGCCACTATCAAGAGCTGTCTTTCGACGAGTAAGGTCCCTTGCTTTACGAGCTGCCTCTCTTGCTCTTGCTGCCTCTACACATTTTCCAATAATCAATTTGGCCTGAGGTGGGTTTCGATCGAGCCAATCGGCCAACTTTTCATTTACTAATGACTCTACAATACCTTTTACTTCCGTATTTCCTAGTTTAGTTTTAGTCTGGCCTTCAAATTGAGGTTCACGAACTTTAACTGAAACAACGGCAGCCAGTCCTTCACGAATATCTTCTCCTTCTAAATTTTCCTTAAGATCCTTAAGTAAATTTTTAGATGCTGCATATTGATTGGTTGTGCGTGTTAATGCGCCACGAAAACCTATTAAGTGAGTCCCACCTTCGATTGTGTTAATATTATTGCAGTAAGAAAAAATAGATTCAGAATATGAATCATTCCACTGCATTGCAATTTCACATTCAACGCTTTCTTTTTCGCCTTTAAAAAATATTACATCGGAATGAAGCGCCTTTTTGGATTGATTTAAAAAAGAAACAAATTCTGCGATCCCAGCAGTATACTGAAAATCTTGTTTTTTTCCCGTACGCTCATCTTTAAGTGAAATTCTTAATCCCGCATTTAAAAATGCAAGCTCTCTAAACCGATTTGCTAGCGTGTTAAAATCAAAAGCAATACTTTCGTCCTTAAAGATTTCACGATCGGGTTTAAATGTTGTTTTTGTTCCAGTCCTATCTGTTGGAGCTCCTTTTTCGATGGGGCCAGATGGAATTCCCTTTTCATAGCTTTGCGCCCAGATAAAACCTTCTCGTTGAACCTCAACTAAACATCGTGTCGAAAGCGCATTTACAACTGATGCACCAACGCCATGTAATCCGCCTGAAACTTTATAGGTAGAACCATCAAATTTTCCACCAGCATGAAGAACTGTCATTACAACTTCAAGAGCTGATTTACCATTCTTATGTTGACCAACAGGGATTCCACGACCGTCGTCTTCAACAGTAATTGACTCGTCGGTATTAATTGTGATCAGAATATTTTTGCAAAATCCCGCCAACGATTCATCTACTGAGTTATCCACAACTTCATACACAAGATGATGATATCCCCTCTCACCTGTATCTCCAATATACATACCAGGACGTTTTCGAACCGCTTCCAGGCCTTCTAAAACCTGAATGGATTCTGCTGAATAGGATTTCACCTCAGTAGTTGCCGGTGTTACATTTTGATCAGACACTATCACCTCGAGATTCATTCAAATACTTTTCCATCTCTAATTTTAAAAATTTTCACATTATCCATTTCGAAATTCTGGGAAACTTTAAAGTCGGTAGTAGTCAAAAAAATTTGAGTATTGATTTCTTGAACAAAAGTAACCAAATTTTTTTGTTTTTCTTCATCTAGCTCCGAAAGTACGTCATCCAAAATTAAAACAGGATAAATTCCGTTGAGTTTTCTATGATACACTATTTGAGCCATTTTAAAAGCTAATATAATTGCACGTTGTTGTCCCTGCGAACAAAAAAAACGCGAATCAAATTCATCATATATAAATTTTATGTCGTGTCGCTGAGGACCTACGAGAGAAGTTCCTTTTTTTAATTCAATTTCGCAGAGCTCCTCACATCGTTCTCGTAACGCATCATTAATCATTTGATAAGTATAACTCGATGCATCTTTTTCTGCTATTAAATAGGTCATTCTCAATGAGATTTGAGACTTGCCAGAAATATATTTCATAGATTCTGACAAGTCTTTCTGAAAACCAGATATTGCATCAATTCTTTTAAAAGTAAGCTGTGCTCCCAATTCAATAAAAGAAGGATGAATTGCACTTATTAAATCCATTGTTTGCTCTAAACTCGTTAATTTTTTTTGATAATTAGAAAGAATACGATTTCTTGTTAATAGGACTTGTTTATATCTGGCAATTATTTTAGCATTTGCCGGAGAAAGTGAAACAACGAGATCATCAATCAGAGATCTTCGAACTTCGCTAGAATCCTTGATTGCAGATAAACTTTCCGGACTAAAAACTATAATGGGAAAGTTGGCCCTTAAAAATCTACTGGTAGTCCTTTTCTGATTTACTTCGAAAGTTCTAATGTTTGGAGCTAAAACTAATTGGACTAAGTACTCTAAGTTCTTTTCAAGAATCATCCCACTAACAATTGTTTGATTTGTACCTTTTTTTAATAACGTTCCTTTTTCTAGGTATCTAAATGATTCTCCTTTTGAAATCAGATAAATAGATTCAATTATATTTGTTTTTCCATGTCCATTTTCACCAACAAAAACATTCAATCTATTTGAAAATTTTAGGTTAAGAAATTCTATATTCCTGAAATTCCTAAGTTTAAGTGAGTAAAAATGCATTGATATCCAACTCTAATTTTACACTCTCATCGGCATAACAACGCAAATATATGTCGAATCTCCAGAGGGTCTAATTAATCCCGGAGAAAGTTGGTCATTTAATTCCAGCTCTACTCGGTCATCCGAAATATTGGAAAGAACATCACTTATATATTTTGCATTGAATCCTATTCTCATTTCATTGCCTTGGTAATCAATTTCAATCCCCTGAGAAGCATCACCGACTTCTGGATTATTTGTGGTAACTTCCATTTTACCCTTCGACAGTATGAGTAAAATCGCCTTGCTTTTTTGATTGGCAAGCAAGGCAACCCTTCGAATAGATGTTAGAAAGGCCTCTCTATCCACACCTACTATTTGAGTGGATGTCTGCGGAATAAATTGATGATAATTTGGATATTTAGCCTCGATTAATCGAATCATTAAAACCGTATTGCCTTGAACGAGAATAAGTTGAGACCCTTCAATCGAAAGTCGAACTAATTCTGTTGTTCCCTCAATTATTTTTTTAATTTCATTGAGCCCTTTCCTTGGAATAATTACACCATGACTGATTGATAAACCTACTTTATCATAGTTTCGATGGATCAAACTCAATCGATGTCCATCCGTTGCAACCATTTTTAATCCTTGGTTCTGATTTACTTCAAAATAAACGCCATTTAAATGGTAACGTGTTTCGTCTGTGGAAACAGAATAGATAGTTTTATCAATCATCTCTCGCAGAACACCAGCCGGTAGTTCGATCATATTCTCACCACTATGGCTTGGAAAAATTGGATATTCCTCAGATGAAATTCCAACAATCTTAGAATGATACTTATCCTGCTTTATCTCTAACCAATTATTTTCTTTTTTAGCAAGTGTTATAGGGGCTTCATTCAATTCGCGAGCAATTTCAAAAAGATTTTTTGCACTCACAACAACTTTTCCAAGGCCAAATATTTTTGCTTTCACAGAATCAGTTATACTTACTTCGAGATCAGTAGCATATACATTTAGCTTGTCTTCCGTCGCCTCAATTAAGACGTTAATGAGTATAGGCATCGTATTTTTCTTTTCAACGATATTCAGTGTTTTACCTATAAGACTAATCAGGTCCTTTTTTTCGATTTCTATATTCATAAATTCCTTATTTATTACTATTTCTATTAATATATAATACTAGTAGTAGTAGTAGGGCGGTGGAAAACCAAATTTAGTACTTAACCTACTTAATTTACAAGACTTTTTATGTGGATTCAGATCTGCAAAAATTTTCTCTTAAAAGCCCTATTATGTTGATAACTTCAGTTCACAATTTCAAACACATACTTTTCCACAACTTAATTAACAGTTCACATTCACACCCCTGTGATATTGTGGATTCTCATTTCCATCTCTTCGATATCTTTTGATAATTCTGAATCTGTAGCTTGTAGATGTCTGACCCTTTCAAGAGCGTTCATTACAGTTGTGTGATCTCTCCCTCCAAAAAAGCGTCCAATGTCCTGAAGAGATTTATCCATATATTTTTTAATTAGGTACATGGATATTTGACGGGGAATTACAATAGGCTTTGCCCTTGAAGAAGATTTCAAATCAACCACCTTAATTTTGAAATGATCGGCTACGAGTCGCAAGATTTCCTCAAAAGAAATGGTGGTTTGATTTTCATGATGAGCTAAAATTCTTTTAACAAGTTCATAATCGATACTTAAGCCCTGTAATTCAGAAAACATTTTTACTTTTCGAAGATTTCCTTCAAGTTCCCTAATGGACCTTTTGGATATTCTGCCTATGTAATTAACCACATCCTCAGGTAGTCGAATATTCATCTTTTCAGCTTTGTAACGTAATATGGCTATTCGAGTCTCCAAATCAGGCATTGTAATATCAACGATTAGGCCTCGCTCGAGACGTGTTCGCGATCTATCCTCAAGATTGTGGATATCCTTGGGTATTCTATCTGAGGCCAAGATAACCTGTTTACGTCTATCCAAAAAACTGTTTATGGTATGAAAAAATTCTTCTTGAACAGCTTCACCCTTTGCTAGACTCTGAACGTCATCGATTAACAAAACATCTGGAGTGTCACGGTATTTTTGCCGAAACTTATCCATCTGCTGATGGCGTATGGAATGAACGCATTCGTTCAAAAATCGTTCTGCAGGAATGTAAGTGATTTTAAGGTGAGGACAGTGTTCGCGAATAAAATTTCCTGCCGCATGCAATAAATGCGTTTTACCCATCCCGGAAGGCCCATATATATAGAGCGGATTGTAGTCATCCGATCCAGGATTTCGCGCCACATTAAATGAAGCTGCATGGGCAAACTCTGAGTTTCTACCAACGACAAAAGTTGAAAAAGTAAGCTCTGGATTTAAAAGATCTGAAGCACTTCGAACGGGCTCTCTAACTTGACTGATCGTTTGATTTCTTAAAAGCTGCTGCTCTAAATTGTCTGAAGAAATCCCTTCTTCCGAATTCCTTATCTCCTTGCTTGAAGTTGACTTATTACCTGTTACTAAAAACTCAATTTCAAAAGAGTTTTCATAAACACTTGAAATTTCAGAGCAAATTTTATCTTGTAAATTTTCAACAACATAATACTGATGAAATGGATTTGGAACCCCCAAGACTATTCTGGGACGTTCAGGTGTTCCTCTGGCCTCCAAAAACTCAATAGGATCCAACCATGTTTCAAGAGCTTTATTATTTAAATTTCGCCCTTTCATGTTTGATTTGATTTTGAACCAGAAATCATTATTGATTTCCACTATTTAGCCCCCTATTGAGTATAGTACCTGTTTCGCAAGCTCCTTAGATAGCAATTCTACGGACTGTTTTCAACTATTGACCTGCTTGCCGCATTGTGCTTTATTGGGCAGCCAAAAACACCCAGCCCAAATTCCAGTTAGCGATTTTATGTGGGGAGGGGGTAATAAATGCTTTTTAGGAGATCAAAATGAAGCGTACATATCAACCAAGCAATCGTCGTCGTAAAACAACTCATGGTTTTCGTGCAAGAATGGCTACTAAGTCTGGACAGGATGTTCTTTCAAGAAGACGAGCCAAAGGTAGAAAGCGACTTTCGGTAGTCATTGGTGGAAAATAGGCATCAGAGCAGGATTAGAAAGAGTTCTGAATACTCCTTAATTAAGAAATGCGGAAGAAGCTTATCTGTTTCAAGCTGGTTATTACTGAACTACAAAAAGAATTCAAATGGGAATTTACGGTTTGGAGTTACAGTAAGTAAAAAAGTTGGAGGCGCAGTAACTAGAAATAGGTGGAAGCGTTGGTGTAGATCTTACGTCTACGATTTACTTAAGTCTGGGTATATCGTACCGGCGGATGTTAATTTTGTATTTCGGCCGTCAGCTTCAGCATTAAATAAGAACTTCTTATACAGTGACTTTAAAGCAATTTTGGATTTTGGTTTTGGAACAATTAAGTCAAATATTGAAAAAATGTATTGAGATTGTCATTTTGATCTACCAATGGACCTTTTCTAGGTTTTTAGGTGGTAATTGTCGATTTTATCCTTCCTGCTCGGACTATGGATTGCAACTTTGCGAATCCCATTTTCATGTTCTTGATGTTTTGAGATTAATACTATGGAGAATTCTTAGATGTCATCCCTTGGGGGGACACGGATATGAACCCATTCCGTCTGTTGAGGATTTACAGAGAAAGAAAGAGAAATAAGTATGGATGAAAAAAAGGGATCGCCAATAGACTTAAAAACCTTTGCTATTATTTTGATAATTCCAATATTTTTTTGGGGATGGTCAAAGTATATGACTTTTAAATATCCAAACTCGAATCAGAACACACAAGTTCCTGTTTCCCAAACAAATGGGACACTCAATGAGTTAGGTCCTGGGAATACGAATAAAATTGGCAATTCAGAAAGTGGCAGTACTAACGAAGGTAATATAAACTCAGCTGATTTGAAAGTTAGTTTAGGTGTTGGAACTGTTGAAGAAAAATTTATTTATTTTTCAAATGGCAAGGTTAGCTTTAAAATTTCCAACATAGGTATGGGTATTAAAGATTATGTTTTGATGAGCTACACCGATCGAGAAGGAAATAATTTGAGGTTTGGATCATTAGACGGAAATTCTATTTTTCCTATTGAGCATAGAGGAAAGGGAATTGTCTTTGATATAAGCGATTTAGGTGGTGGCAAATTTAGAGGAATTAGTCAAATCGATGGTGTTAAAATGACAAGAGAATTGTCCTATGATGAAAGCGGTAATTTTTTTATCAGCAAAATATTCATAGATGGGCCAGAAGCACTAGATAATATTTCTTTTCATGTGAGTGAGACAATAAGAGCAGCGAAGAATAAATCTATATTTTTTCCGTCCTATGAAAAGCAAGATTATTTTGTTCGTGAGAGTGGAAAGAGTAAAAGTCTTAACTTCAGTGAGAGCAAGGAAAATCATCAGGAGAGTTTTCAAAATGTTAGTTTAGCTGGTATTTCTTCTCAATATTTTACAACGGCAGCATTAGACAAATCAGACATAATTCCTGATTTAGACGTTCAGACTGATTTAGGCAAACAAAAAGGGAGTGCCAGATTGCTCTATAAGGGGCAAATTAAGAAGGATGTTAATATCAGTCAAATTTTATATATCGGCCCAAAAGGTATTGATCAACTAAAAGCCGTAAGCTCCGATTTCTCAGAGTTGATGGATTTTGGTATTTTTGGTTTTATCGCGCGACCCATGATGTATTTAATGAAAGCTCTATATAGCGTAGTTGGAAACTGGGGGATTGCTATTATACTTCTGACATTGTTAGTAAGATTTTTCGTTCTACCCTTCAATATAATGTCCTATAAATCCATGAAAGCCATGCAAAAAATTCAACCACTATTGACAAGCCTGAGAGAGCGCTACAAAGAGGACCCAGTTACTCTAAATAAAGAAATGTATGCCCTAATGAAGGAACATAAAGCAAATCCTATGGGTGGTTGTTTACCAATGCTTTTGCAGATACCGGTTTTTTTCGCATTATTTCGAGTTATCGGATCAAGTGTTGAGCTTTATAAATCCCCTTTTTTTGGATGGATTTTTGATTTAAGTTCTAAAGATCCATATTATATTTTTCCAGTTTTGATGGGGATTACGATGTTTGTTCAGCAAAAGCTGACACCAACGAACATGGATCCAAGCCAGGCAAAAATTATGGCATTTATGCCTTTAATTTTTTCAGCTTTTATGTTTCAAATGCCGAGTGGATTGACTCTTTATATGTTTGTCAGCGGCCTGTTTGGTATTACACAACAATATTTGTTTATGCGCGATAAGAAGGCGTAGAGTTGAGGAGGATTTATGGCGGGGTTTTTTAGTAAATTATTTGGTGGTGGAAAAAAGAAAACGAGTGATTCGCCAGTAGCCGAGTTGGTAAGTGAAACAGTTAAAGGTTTAGTTGAAAAATCAGGTTTATCTTTGGATTTTGAAATTAAATCAGAAACAGATGAGACCGGTCATAGCGCCATTACTGTAGAGTTATCTGGTGAAGATGAAGAAGTTTTAAAAGAGCGGAAAGGCCAGCTTTTAGATGCGTACCAATTATTTATAAAAAGAGTTGTACAACATCATTTTTCTGAAGATAGAACAGGAATTTCTGTAGATTGTGGAAAATATCGAGAAGAAACCAATCAAGCATTGATTGAGAGGGCAGAAAGTTTGAAGGTTATTGCTATTGAGCAAGGTAAGACTGTCTATTATCGAGCGCTTCCTCCTAAGGATCGTAAGATTGTTCACCAGTATTTGGCCCAGGATCCTCGAATAAAGAGCCGCTCATTGGGAGATGGATTGTTTAAAAAAATCAAAATCTATCCCGCTAAAGTATCTAGTACCACTGAATTTGATAGCGATAAATTTGTTGAAGAATAGATTCTATATAGTGTTTTTCTTGATGAGGTAGGAAGGATGGTCTCCAGAGTACTTTTAGAGGATACTATTGCCGCCGTTGTCTCTCCGAGAGGACGAGGTGGTATTTCCGTTATTCGCGTAAGTGGTCCCAACTGCCTCAAAATTTGTCGTAATTCATGTGGATTTATCCCTTTTAATCCAGAAGCACATAAAATTTATTTTGGTTTTTTTCGAAGGTCTAATGGGGAACGGTTGGACCAGGTTGTTATTGCTTATTTTGCTGCGGGAAAGTCTTTTACAGGTGAAGAGACCCTCGAAATTTCCTGTCATGGCAACCCTGTAATAACTAGTGAAATTTTAGAAGAGCTAATTTTCTCTGGTGCCAGAATTGCGGAGCGTGGGGAGTTTTCTTACCGTGCTTTTATGAATGGAAAAGTGGATCTTGTACAAGCTGAAAGTATTTTAACTCTAATTGAAGCTGATAGTAAAAAGGCAACCAATCTTGCCCTTAGGCAGTTGAGTGGGGAACTTTCAAATAAGCTTCTAGAAATTGAGGCCGACCTAATTCAATTGTTGGCTAATTTAGAGGCGGGTATAGATTTTTCCACCGAAGACATTGTTCCGTTTTCAGGCATTGAAATTGAAACAGGATTCAATTCCGTTTTGGAGAATATAAATTTTTTGCTTTCAAGTTATAAGCAAGGAAAGCTTTATAGTGAGGGCATTCGTGTAGCTTTGGTGGGGAAGCCTAACGTTGGCAAATCTAGCTTGCTCAATTTGTTTTTAAAAAAGGATCGGGCCATAGTCTCAGAAGAGGCTGGGACTACTCGAGATATCGTAGACGGGGCCTTTGTTCATGAAGGCATTAAATTTGAGTTTGTAGATACTGCAGGCATAAGAAACTCTTCAATCAATAAAATTGAAAAATTGGGAATTCATAGATCTATTTCTGCAGCAGCAGAGGCAGATGTTATTTTTTTTGTATACGATATTTCAACGGGATTTAATGATGATGACTTATTAGCTTGGGAAAATGTAAAAATTGATTCGTCTCAACCCTGTTATTTTTTAGGCAATAAAGTTGATTTATTGAATGGTAAAGATTTGGATTTAGAGCCTCTCACATATATTGAGCAGTTAAGAGTTTTTTTAGGCTCTAAATTCGAAATATGTAAAGGTGATTTTTTTCTAATTTCAAGTCAAAGTTTGGTTCAGCGAGATGTTGTATTGAACTCATTAATGAAGTTTTTTGAATTAAATATGAGTTCAGAGTCAGCGGTAGTAAGTAATGCTAGACATTTTGACCTTTTAAGTGATGCAAATAGGCAAGTACTTGCAGCAATGAATCAGTTTAAAAAAGGGGTCGGTGAGGAGTTTTTAACTTTAGAATTGCGGAGTGCTCTTCAGAGTATTTTATCGATACTCGGAAAGCATTATGATGACCAAATTTTAGATAAAATATTCAAGGAATTTTGCTTAGGTAAGTAGTTTTTGAGTGTATGAAGTTCCAATGCTATTAGGCCTTACTTTGAAAAGTGAATAAGGATTTTCTAATATGAGCGATAAGTCATCTTCATTAAAAATAATTAAATCAAACGACTATGATATTATTGTGGTTGGTGCTGGCCATGCTGGAATAGAAGCTATTTTAGCCTGTTCTCGTTTGGGCATGAAGGTTATGGTTGTAACGACCAAGATAGATCGAATAGGTTATATGAGTTGCAATCCATCTATAGGAGGCCTCGCAAAAGGTCATATGGTTCGCGAAATTGATATGTTAGGCGGCCAAATGGGTATCGTCGCAGATATGACCTGTATTCAGTTTAAAAGATTAAATGCCTCCAGAGGACCTGCTGTCAGAGGAACCCGATTTCAATGTGATAAGGTTGCCTATTCTGAACTCATGCAGAGTCTCTTAAAAAAGGCTTCTGGAGTAACTTTAATTGAAGCAGAGGTTAAAAAACTGATAGTTGTTAAAGGAGTGGCCCAGGGAGTGCAGTTGGGCGATGGTTCAGAAGTTTTTTCCAAAGCTGTAATAATTACTGCCGGTACTTTTATGAATGGAGTTATGCATGTTGGATTGAAACGAAAAGAGGGAGGTCGAGTAGGCGATAAGGCCAGTGTCGGACTTTCAGATCAATTAAGGGAATTTGGTTTTGAAGTTCGAAGATTGAAAACGGGAACTCCTGCTCGTTTATGGAAAAATAGTATTGATTGGAGCAAAACTATTGCTCAATTTGGCGATGAAAAGTTTTTTCCCTTCAGTTTTAGAACAAAATCCACAAAACCTGAGCTTCCTCAAATTGCTTGTTTTCTTTCACGTACCACAGAAGAGACCCATGATATAATTAGAAAGAATCTCCATCTAAGTCCTATGTATTGCGGGGTTATCGAGGGTCAGGGGCCTAGATATTGTCCAAGTATTGAAGATAAAGTAGTTCGCTTTGCAGATAAGAATTCTCATCAAACATTTCTTGAGCCGGAAAGTCTGCGGACAGAGTTAATATATTTACAAGGAATTTCAACTAGTTTACCTGAGTCAGTTCAACATGAGTTTTTAAAAACCATTCCTGGATTGGAGAATGTTGAAATTGCTGAGTACGGATATGCCGTTGAATATGATTTTATTGAGCCGCGTCAAATTCGCCATACTTTGGAGTCCCGACTAGTTAAGGGTTTATTTTTGGCGGGACAGATCAACGGGACAAGTGGTTATGAAGAAGCTGGAGCTCAAGGTTTAGCAGCAGGTATCAATGCTGCCCATTATGTATTGGAAAAGACGGAGTTTATTTTGGGTCGGGATGAGGCATATATGGGTGTATTAATTGATGATTTGGTGACCAAAGGTACCCGTGAGCCATATCGAATGTTCACATCACGAGCTGAACATCGATTGGTATTGAGAGAGGACAATACTCTAGATCGGATGGGTCCAATTGGAGTAAAATTGGGTCTAATTTCAGAAGAAAATTTGGACGATTTAGAGAGAACTATAGGTCGTAGAAGTAAGTTAACTAATTACTTAGAAAACTCAATGATTAATCCAACAGAATCGGTTCAAAGGAAATTGGTTGAAATGGGATCTACGGGATTAAATAAGCCGAGTCGCTTGGCCGATTTACTCCGCAGGCCCGAAATTAGTCTCATTAGTTTATCTCAATTGGCAGCAGATATTGATTTGGATCCTATTGTAGGCGAAGCTGTTGAAATTCAGATTAAATATCATGGGTACATCAGCAAGCAGGTGGAACTCATTGAACAGGTTAAGAAACTAGAAGGAATGCAAATTCCTGAAGAATTTGATTATCAAGCACTCAAAGGACTTTCTAGTGAAGAGGTTCTCAAGTTGAGCCAAATTAAGCCACGGACTATTGGGCAGGCCCAAAGAATTAGTGGTGTAAATCCTTCAGCAATTCAGGCTATAATGATATACTTGAAGAGTAATAGAGATTCGGGGGATAACGCAATTGAAAGATACAAAGAACACTGTTGAAAATTCAACTTTTCGCATAGGCAAATGGTTTCCCGACTTGAGCGAGGAAACTGTCAAACTTTTGTCAAAATATAATGACGAAATTATTAGATTTAACAAGGCCATTAATCTTGTATCTAGTAAGACATTGCCTATGGCTGATTTGCTACATTTTAGCGATAGTATATTGGCCAGCCGTGCTGTTTTGTTGGACGCTGGTAATATCAATGAGATTTTTGATTTGGGAAGTGGAAGTGGATTTCCTGGTTTGGTTTTTGCAGTTTTAAATCAACAGATCCAGGTTAAGTTAGTAGAATCTGATTTTAAAAAATGTGAATTTCTTAAACATATGGTAGCGACCCTTGACCTTAAGAATGTAGTTGTATTGAATCAGACGCTTGAGACCTTGGGAGAGAGCTCTATTAAGTGTTGCTTTGCAAGGGGACTTTCCACAATTTCGAAAAGCCTATTTCTTATGAGAAAGGCAGTAGTGCCTGGTGGCTCTTTTTATCATTTGAAAAGTGAAGAGTGGAGCATGGAAATTGGTGAAATTCCAAGTCAGTTATGTTCAATATGGGCTCCCAGTCTGGTGACCGAGTACAGATTACCAATGGGTGAAATTAAATTTTCGATCGTTAAAACTATTAAAATTAAGTAGTATTGTTCCACGTGGAACATTTCTATAAAATATTTTGAATTCTTGATAAATCTAATGGGATGGTTTCTGCTCGGGAATTTTTGCGGGCCCCCCTTTTTTTTGATCATTATATTCAGCAATTCTAGCTTTTATGTCCCAATCTTTGCGCGCGCCAAAGGGCCTCTTTACTCTAGTATAAGCTTCATAAGTTTTATGATTTGGCCACGGCTGTTTGGATATCCAGGCTTCACTATATTCAATGCGGGCATTTTTTTGGCGAAGCTGGAGTTGAATATCCAGTTGAAGTCTTTTTTGATTGAGGCGATCCAAGTTTGCTTTTATTCCCCAATATTTTTTATTGTGATAACTAAATTGTCCAGTTTGGGGCTCGGCCCTTGCCATCTCCTCTTGTTTTTCTTGTAAAAGGGCTTTTTGATTTGAAATTTCAGAATCAGTTTTACTAATTTCCACTTGAAGGTCATTATAAATTAAATCCAAGCTCTCTGGATTTTTTAGAGGCTTCTCACAGGCGTATAAAGTAAATAGAAATAGATAAAAAAAGTATCTCATAAGTGTTCCACGTGGAACATCGGCATAAATCGAAAAAACCTTAACAAAAAACTTGCCATAGCAAAAAATCTCATGGACCTTCTATAGACGGAGGAAAAATGGCAAAAACTATTTGTATTGCTAATCAAAAAGGGGGAGTTGGAAAAACTACCACCTCTGTAAATCTTTCAGCAGCTTTGGCCAACCTTGGAAAGAAGGTCCTTTTAATTGATATGGACCCACAGGGTAATGCTTCAAGTGGTCTTGGAATAAAACGATATGACACTCAAGATAGCAATATATATCATGTCTTGATAGGTGAAAAAACTCTTGAGGAAACTATTCAAAAGACAGCTGTAAAAAATTTGTTCGTTTCTACTGCAAATCCAGATCTTGTGGGTGCCGAAATTGAATTAGTGGACGTTCCCCACAGGGAATATCGCTTAAAGCAGGCCATTTCGGTGGTTACTTCTAAATTTGACTTTATTTTTATTGATTGCCCACCTTCGTTAGGACTCCTTACATTAAATTCTTTATCTGCAGCTGATAGTTTTTTAGTCCCTCTTCAATGTGAATATTATGCGTTAGAAGGTTTGAGTCAGCTTTTGAATACAGCCGGTTTAATTAAAAAAAATCTAAACCCAAATCTACATATTGAGGGAATTGTATTAACAATGTTTGATAGCAGAAACAACTTGAGTCATCAGGTGGTTACTGAAATAAAAAACCATTTTGGAGACAAGGTATTTGCAGCTGTCATACCTAGAAATGTAAGATTGAGCGAAGCGCCAAGTCATGGACAAAGTATATTTGAATATGACCAAAAATCCATCGGAGCTGTTAGATACATGGATTTGGCCAGAGAAATTCATGCTAGAGCCAATAATAAGAGCCTTAACGCGAAAGAAAAAGAGAGCAAATTGGGAGAGGTGGATTTAAATGTCTAATGAGAATGCGAATTCGCTAACAAATAGCAAAAAAAAAGCACTTGGAAGGGGTTTAGGCTCGCTTTTGGGTGGAAGTTCAGGACAGCCACAAGAAGCCTCAAATAATAAAGCAATTAGTGGAGGTTTTGACGACAAAGGTAAAGTAAGTTTGCCTACCCAAAATAGCTCAGAATTGGATATCCAGAAGACCGTAGTACCGACAAATCCAGAGAATAAAGTATGGACTGTTGCTATTGACAAGCTTGCCTCTGGTATTTACCAGCCAAGAAAAACATTTGAAAAACAATCTTTACAAGATTTAGCACAATCTATTCGTGAAAATGGAATTTTACAGCCCATCGTTGCGCGAAGAACTACCGCAGGTAAACTTGAAATTGTAGCAGGAGAACGAAGGTGGCGCGCTGCACAACTCGCAGGTATGCACGAAGTCCCAGTAATTCTTCGCACTTTAGAAGATAAAGAGGCTTTAGAGCTTGCGATAGTTGAGAATATTCAACGAGAAGACCTTAATCCGATTGAAGAGGCCGAAGGTTATCAGCGACTTATTCAGGAATTTCACTTGTCGCAATCTCAAGTGGCTGACAAAGTGGGTAGGGAGCGAGCTACGGTGGCAAATGCATTGAGACTACTGAATTTGTCCCCCGAAGTGAGAGCTATGGTTACAACCTTACAACTGTCTGCTGGACACGCTAAGGTGCTATTGGCATTGTCCGAGCCTAAGCAGCAGCTGGAGCTGGCTAAAAGGGTTGTTTTCGAGAAAATGCCTGTGAGGAGATTGGAAAAGCTGATTGGTGAGTATTCACAGGGTAAGAAAACTGATAAAGGCAGCAATGACAAGTCAGTAATTCCAATGGCTATCAACAACTTAGCTATGGATATCCAGAAATGGATAGGCACGAAAGTTAGTCTTGAGTATTCAAGTGGTAAAGGGCGTTTGGTGATTCATTTTTATTCCAATGATGAGCTCAATGAGATTGCAGAGAGGATTAAAATAGGATGCAAGAAGTAGTTCCTACACAGATTAACTCACCTGAGTCTATTGGGGGGCAAGTTAATGCAATTCTAGATAAAGGAACTTTTTTTGAAGGTCGGCTCACCTTTGAGGGAACAGTCCAAATTGGCGGGGAGTTTCGGGGTGAAATTTTCACGAAAGATACAATTATAATTAATGATGGCGCAAAAGTCAGTGGAGAGATCGAAGCTGAAAATATAATCATTAATGGAAACGTCGAAGGCAATCTCTTTGCAAGACGCAAAGTTATAATGAATCCCCCTGCTACATTTAAGGGCACAGTGACTACGCCAAGTCTTAAAATTGAAGAGGGAGTAGTCTTTGAAGGTGCCTCTTATATGCCTAAATCCTAATTGACGAAAGCGGCGTATCCTTAAAACCAAAATATCTTGACCACATCTTTTAATAAGTGCTAATCCCGTAGCACTAAAACATAGGATATTAATCGATATGCTAAGTGCAACTTTGTCCATCATTACAAAATTAGGTATAAATCAAACTGCATTCATTCAATTTGCAATTTTTGGTTTTACACTATTCATACTTTCAAAATTTGTTTTCGGCCCTTTTGCTGCTGTCGCAAAGGAAAGAGAATTTAAAACCAAAGGTGCCGGAGATATTGCTGAAGAGTTTCAGCAAAAAACTGTTGAATTACATAGTGAGTACCAACATAAGGCAAGAGAGGCCAATTCAATAGTGCGTGAAATTTTTGAGAAGGAAAAGGCAGAGGCAATAAAGGAATACGATAAAATTCTTTCGAAAGCACGAGAAGAAGCAAATTCCGAATTACACGAAAAACGGAGAGTTATTCTTCATTCTTTACATGGCGCACTTGAGAGCGTTAAAAGTCAGAGCTCCGGCGTTGCTATGGCAATCACAACTAAATTATTAGGAAAATAAAATGAAAAAGGTTTCATTTCTATTTGCAATATGTTTTTTATTGTCATTGGTCACATTCGCCTCTGAACACGGTCATGGGCATAATGAGATCGTAATCCCAATTAAAACTGTAATGTGGCAAAGTTTAAATTTAGTAGTTTTATTTTTAGCCCTCGGGTTTGTTTTGAGAAAGACCATTCGTAGTTTTTTTGCTGGAAGGCAAGATACCTTTTTGCAACAGGCCGCCAAGGCTAAAACGGCTAGAGAAGCTGCAGAAAAGCAATATTTAGATATTTTGCATAAAATTAAGGAAATAGGAGCTAATCAAAATCTAGAGCTAGACCAGGTTCGCAAAGAGGCTGCGGCGCTCAAGATTCAAATGATTAAAGAAGCCCAAGAAGTTGCTGAGAGAATTAAGAAAGAGGCTAGTTCAACGGTTGCATTAGAGCTGCAGCGTGCACAACAGCAAATCAAAGAAGCTATATTAAAAGAGTCCCTTAAAATAGCTAGATCTGAAATGTCCAGGGATTTAGCTAGTGGTGATTATCAAAAACTTAATACAGATTTTGTTTCAAATCTTGAGGTGGCTTTATAATGTTAATATCAGAAATTCCTCAACGGTATGCAAAGGCTCTTTTGGAACTCACAAAGGCTCGCGGTTATCAGCAGAAAACTCTTGAAGATCTTTCTGCTCTTTCCAGTGCTCTTGAATTAAATCCTGAAATCAAATTATTTATTGAAAATCCGATTATATCGTCAAAGGAAAAAGGAATTAAAATTATTAATTCAATTAATTCTTTAAATCCAAACCCCGAGCTAATTTCTTTAATCGAACTTCTTTCTAAAAAAAATCGCCTGTCTTATCTTTCTCAAGTAGCGATTGCTTTTCAGCAGGCAATTGACAATGAGGAAGGTACAACTCGTGGAAGTGTGCGTTCGGCACAAGCACTGTCAGCTGCAACAAAAAAAGATTTAGAGTCAAAGATTACAAAAATTTTAAACAAAAAAATTGTTCTAACATATATCGAAGATCCCAGTTTGTTGGGAGGAATGGTTGCCCAGGTGGGTGGTTGGAATTTTGACGATAGTATTGAAAAACATTTAAAAAGAATGAGTGATGAACTGAATAGGAGAGCCAATTAAACATGGAAACACAAATCCGCGCGGACGAAATTAGCAGGGTCCTCAAAGAGCAAATAAATCAGTATAATAAAAAAATCGAAATCAGCGAAACTGGTACCGTTTTGTCAGTTGGTGATGGTGTTGCTAGGGTTTTTGGGCTTGAAAATGCAATGGCCGGAGAGCTAGTTGAATTTCCAAATAATATTTATGGAATGGTCCTCAACTTAGAAGATTCGCATGTTGGAACTGTTATTTTTGGTGAAGACCGTTACATCAAGGAAGGTGATTCTGTAAAGAGAACTAAAAAAATTGTGCAAGTTCCGGTCGGGGAGGCCCTGTTAGGAAGAGTTGTAGATGCCTTAGGAAGCCCGATTGATGGCAAGGGCGCAATAAACACACCCCATTCAAGAATCGTTGAATTAAAGGCCCCAGGGATAGTTTATCGTCATCCAGTTGAAGAGCCCCTTCAGACTGGTATTAAGGCAATTGATTCATTAATTCCAATTGGCCGTGGACAACGTGAATTAATCATTGGTGATCGTCAAACAGGAAAGACGGCAATTGCAATCGATACAATTATTAATCAAAAAGGACAGAATGTTCATTGTTTTTATGTTGCAATAGGGCAAAAGCAGTCTACGGTTGCCGTGGTTGTTGAAAAGTTGAGAGCGGCAGGGGCTATGGATTACACTACAGTGATTGCGGCGAATGCATCAGATCCAGCGCCTTTACAATTCTTGTCGGCTTATTCTGGTACGGCAATGGCGGAATATTTCCGCGATACTGGTCGTCATGCATTGATTGTTTATGATGATTTAACCAAGCAAGCGCAAGCATATCGTCAACTTTCATTGTTATTGCGTCGTCCCCCTGGCCGAGAAGCTTACCCTGGAGATGTTTTTTATCTTCACTCTCGCTTACTGGAGCGTGCATCCAAGCTTTCTGCCGACAAGGGAGGAGGGTCTTTGACGGCATTGCCAATCATTGAGACTCAGGCCGGAGACATTTCCGCATATATTCCAACAAATGTTATTTCAATTACAGACGGACAAATTTTCTTAGAAAGTGATTTGTTTTATAAAGGAATTCGTCCCGCAATCTCCGTGGGTAAATCAGTATCCCGAGTGGGTGGTGCCGCACAAATCAAGGCTATGAAGCAGGTTGCTGGCTCTATTAAGTTGGAGTTGGCTCAATTTCGAGCTATGGAGGCCTTTGCCGCATTTGCCTCTGACCTTGATAAAGCAACTCAATTACAGCTAGCTCGTGGTCGACGCTTAGTTGAGATTTTAAAGCAGGGGCAATATGTTCCTGTTAAAGTAGAAGAACAAATTGCAGTCATTTTTGCAGCAACCAACGGATATTTAGACTCGGTGGATGAAGCAGATGTCAAAGTTTATGAAAAGGATATGATTAGCTTTTTAAAACAAAAGCATCCAACTATTTTAAAAGGAATTGCAGAGAAGAAACAGATGTCTGATGAGGTTAAAAAGCCTTTGATTATTGCACTTGATGAATTTAAGGCCATATTTCAGGCCCCATCTAAAAAATAGAGAATAAAAAATGGCAAGTTTGAAGGATATTCGGGCGCGAATTGAATCGACCAAAAATACACAGCAGATTACCAAAGCCATGAAGCTTGTTTCTGCTGCTAAATTGCGTAAAGCCCAAAACAATGTCGTAAACATGAGACCTTTTGCATTAACATTGCGAAAGGTTATTGCCGATATTGCAATTACAAAGAAAATTGCACACCCTTTAATGGAAACGAAGTCAGAGACCAAGAGGGTACTTTTGGTTGTATTGAGTTCTGATCGAGGTTTGTGTGGAGCTTTTAATAGCAATGTAATTCGATTTACGGAGAGCTATCTTAAATCCAACAAAGATAATTTAAGCGTTATTGATCTTTTTGTAATTGGACGCAAAGCTGGTGATTATTTTTCAAAGCGCGGGATTCAGGTCGTGACGACATTAACTCGATTGGATAAGGACATTTCCTATAAGATGGCCTCCGAGGTTGCTGACAAGATCATGCAGGGTTTTCTAGATGGACATTATGATGAAGTTAAAATTGTTCATAATGAATTTAAATCAGCAATTTCTCAAGTTGTGTGCTGTGAGACTATTTTACCAATTGATATTGCCTTTTCGAGTTTTGATCAAAGTGATGATGGTGTCGGATTTGCTAGAGATATGATCTATGAACCAGCTCCCGAGGCAATTATTGATCAGGTGATTACCAAGCATTTTGAAATGCAAGTCTATAGATGTATGTGTGAGTCAGTGGCTTCAGAGCATGGAGCTCGAATGACCGCAATGGAGAACTCATCTAATAATGCTAGGGACATGATTGCCTCCCTAACTTTAACTTATAACAAATTAAGGCAAGAAAAAATTACGACTGAATTGACTGAAATCGTTTCCGGTGCAGAAGCATTGAAATAGGAGCAAGAAAAATGGGATACGGAAAAGTAAAACAAGTAATGGGTCCTGTAGTGGATGTTGAGTTTGAAGGTGGAGAGCTTCCTGCGATTAACTCGGCATTAAGAGTATCAAATACATTTATTTCTGAGCAGGCCGATAATCTAGTATTAGAAGTTGCTCAACATCTTGGAGACGGCGTTGTTCGAACAATTTCAATGGATTCTACTGAAGGTTTAGTTCGAGGAGCCAAAGTTTCTAATACTGGAAATATGATCACAGCTCCGGTTGGTCGTGAAGTTTTAGGGCGAATCATTAATGTCGTCGGCGATCCTGTGGATGAAGCAGGTCCGGTAAGCGCAAAAGAAAAATGGCCTATTCATAGAACTGCGCCAAAATTTGAAGACCAAGCAACATCCACTCAAATGCTGATGACTGGAATTAAAGTCGTTGATTTGCTTGCCCCCTATGCAAAAGGAGGAAAAATTGGTTTATTTGGTGGTGCCGGCGTTGGCAAGACCGTATTGATCATGGAGCTTATTCGTAATATCGCTACAGAGCATGGTGGATATTCTGTATTTGCCGGAGTAGGAGAGCGAACCCGTGAAGGGAATGATCTCTGGAGAGAAATGAAAGAGTCCGGAGTTATTGATAAAACAGCTCTTGTTTATGGACAAATGAATGAGCCCCCTGGTGCACGAGCAAGGGTTGCATTAACGGGATTAACAGTTGCTGAATATTTCCGAGATATTGAGAATCAAGACGTTCTTTTCTTTGTGGATAATATTTTTCGATTTACCCAAGCCGGCGCTGAAGTTTCGGCACTCTTAGGACGTATTCCATCTGCGGTTGGTTATCAGCCTACTTTGGGTACTGAAATGGGAACTCTCCAAGAGCGCATTACTTCTACGAAAAAGGGTTCGATTACATCAGTTCAAGCTGTTTACGTTCCTGCTGATGATTATACCGATCCAGCTCCAGCGACAACCTTTACTCACTTAGATGCTACGACTAACTTGGATCGTGAGATCGCAGCGTTGGGAATCTTCCCAGCGGTACATCCATTGACTTCTACTTCTCGAATTTTGGATCCTCAGGTTGTTGGGGAGGAGCATTACAAAACAGCTCGTGATGTTCAGGCTCTTTTGCAAAGATATAAAGAATTACAAGATATTATTGCGATTCTTGGAATGGATGAGTTATCAGAAGAGGATAAGCTAGTAGTTTCGAGAGCACGTAAAGCCCAGAGATTTTTTGCACAACCCTTCTTTGTTGCAGAACAATTCACCGGTATGCAGGGGAAATATGTAGATGTTAAAGACACCATTTCAGGATTCCGAGGAATTTTGGACGGTAAATACGATAGCCTTCCAGAACAGGCATTCTATATGGTTGGAACAATCGAAGAGGCCGTGGAAAAAGCTAAAAAGTTACAGGCTTAATTTAGATAGTACTGAACTTGACTGCAAGCGATATAGGGGCGGATATGTTTAAAATTACAGTGGCAACTCCTGATAAAAGAATTGTTTATGATCAAGAGATTGAAGAGATTACTCTTCCTGCAAATAAGGGAGAACTCAATATTCTTCCTGGGCATGCTCCATTATTAACGACTTTAGAATCTGGAATTATGCGCTGGAAATTTTCACATTCCGGCCATATCTCTACCGCAGTTATTAGCTGGGGTTTTTGCCAAGTTAGTCCAACAGGTGTAAATATTTTGGCTGAAATTGTAGACTTACCTGAGGAAATCGAAATTAAAGAGGTTGAAGAGCAAATAAAGGTTCTTGAGCATAGGATTGCGACCCAAGTATTGGATGATTCTCAATACTCTGAAGTAACTCGTGAGCTTCAGAGGAATCGATCTAAGCAGGCAGTGTTGTTTGCAAAAACACATTCTTAATGGAAGGCTCCTAAAGTTAGAAAACTATTCTAATAAAATTCGTCCCAAATTTCGTCCAATCAGGTCTCCTACTCCTGCATGGGGAAAGTATAGATTTATGACCCGTCGATATTTATGGGGGTCTTTTACTAAAAATGGACTGCTTAAATTTATCAATATTATTTTTGTCTTAGTGAAGTCATTTAGCGATTCCGCTTGCAAAGCGGTCTTACTACCTAAAATAGAGATGATCGAAGTTTCACATCCTTCTTTTTCAATGGTATGTTGGAGTTTGTTTTCGCCTCGGTCCACCAAACTATAAAATTTTGCTTTAACTTTAAGGTGCTGGGATACTTCATAATTAAAGTTCATTAGAGATGAAAAAAAGCAAAGGCCCCACGGAATGATATAGTTGTTACTTAAATAGATTTTATTTTTATTAACTGTTTCATCGTGAATTTGATTGAAGAGATTTTTAGACAATACCATTGCGTTCAAAGCTCTGAGCTCCCTAGAAACTACATTTCGATGTTCGCTTATTAAGTGAGGATCATTGATTGGGCCATCTTTGAGCTCCAATTTTGTTTTAATAATTCTTCGAAGTTTTTCATTTAATTTCTCACTGCTAATTTCTCCCGTTTTTATAGCTTGAAGAGCCCGATTCATGGCCTTCTTTTGATCTTTGAGAGACCAGGCAAGCATTATTATATCTGCGCCCGCATTTAGTGCAGCAATGCTCCCATCTTCAGGAGCTCTAAATATTTTGCTACTATTCATCTGCAAATCATCGGTGATAACGAGCCCATTAAATTTCAGTTTTTTGCGAAGAAGATCGGAAATTATAATATGAGAATAGGTAGCAGGAAGACCTCCGCTATCGAGAGAAGGGTACTTTAAGTGGGACATCATAACAGCGCGAGGACTATTAAGTTGAAGGAACTTTGAAAATGACTCCAGTTCATTAAAGAGGCCACCACTATCAGCTGCCTGGGAGGCAATAACTTTATGAGGATCGGATGTTGTAGACCCAGTTCCTGGAAAATGTTTTGCTGTTGGCAAAATCTTACTAGAAAAATATCCCCTTGAGACAGCAGCTCCAATCTCTCCTACCAGGCTGGGTTCAGATCCAAACGATCTTTGACCAATAAAGGAAAACTTTTCAGGATCGGCAACATCAAGCACTGGAGCTAAATTCATATTAAAGCCAAGCCCCCGCAAAATTCTTCCGGTCTCTCGCCCGACCTGCTCTGCTGTTTCAATAGATTTAGTTTGTCCAATAGCCAGAGCATTTGGAAGTGGAGGAACCGTAGCAATCCTGGTAACCAAGCCTCCCTCTTCATCCACAGCTATTAATGGTGGCACCACTGGATTTCCAAAGGAGCGTAGCTTTTGGTTGAGATTGGCAACTTGACTCATACTTTGGATATTACGCCCAAATAATACAAATCCTCCTGGGTGATAATTTTGAATATAGTTCTGGAGATCACTGGAAATTTCAGTACCTGGAATGCCAACAAGAAAAAGTTGGCCGACCTTTTCGCGTAAACTCATATTTTGAAGGATCCAATTGATTTTTCGATCCACTTGTAATTTTTCAAAGGAATTTTTTGGCGAGCCTTCATAGTTCAACGTGGAGGGCTTTGAATCAGCATCTAAGGTACTGCCAAAAGAAATAAATAAAGTTAAAACAGGACTTATGAGTTTGTTCATTCTTCCGTTCAATAGGTGCATACAGTTTAGAATAATTTGTATTGAATGAATGCCAAGACCGGGAAACCTTTGAATGAATAAAATGAACCTTAGTCTAATCTTATACACTTTGATTACTTTGTGGGGATCTTTTCTCTTGGCAGAAGGAGAGGCTTTAGTAGAGGTTCATCATCCAAGACCCGTCGACCTGCCTTACAGAGAACGAAGAAAGGCTTGGGGAATTTCAGCCGAAGTATCAAAAATCGATTATCTCCCTGTTCGCTATGACTCTATTATAGACGAAGCTTACTATGAGAATATGTTTGATAATCATCCTGTTCCGATAACTCAACTTGAAATAGGACTTAAATGGAATAACCCAATTGGAAGCTTCATTCTGTGTGCGACTTATGGCCGAGGTCAGGTCTATGGGACTTTGCTTGGCAATGATCGAAATCTAATAATAAGCAAATATGGAGGTGAGGCCTCTGTTGTTTTAGATAACATTTGGGATGAGCCCCGAATTGCCCCATATTTCAGCGCAGCGATGTTTCGGTTTGACTTAGAAGAGCGCAATCCATTTTATGAAATCCAGGGTGACACAAACACCATCTTCGGCTATAGAATTGGAATATTATTTCAATTAAATCTATTGGAGCCTCAGATTTCTAGAGATGCCTATATAGGTTGGGGATTGGAAAATACCTACTTTGATCTTTTTGTTGCTAAAAACGGAGATTCTCAGCATCCAGATGATCCTAGTTTTGCAACCGATTTCGATTTAGGCATGGGAATTCGTCTCGAGTTTTAGAGAGATTTTCAGCAATAATAAATTACTTCACTACTTTAACGAGATACTCCAGTTCTTCTAAAACCTTCGGCCATATTATTTGATTCATCCGAATATTTAATCGACTATCTGGCGTTAATGAATATTTTTTATTTTCGCGCATTGCAAGCTGAATGGCTATTTCAGGTCGTAAAGGAGTGGATTCTGTAAATAAAAGAGATACCGCTTTAAGTCCAGCACTCAGGTCCTTAACTCCTAACTTTTTACATTGTAAGCGAAGGAGCATAATTCCCATTAAATTAATAGTTTCGTCTGGAATATTACCAAACTGATCTTTAAGCTCACTTTCAATTTGATCCAAATCATCTGAAGATTTTATATCGGAAAGGGCTTTATAGTATCCCAACCGAAGTCTAACATCAGAAATGTAGTCGCTTGGAATAAGAGCAGGAACCTTTAAATTAATCTCAGGATCCAATTCTCCATCTGAAGTTTCTTCGCCTCTGGCCTCAGCTAGAGCTTCTGCCAGGAGATCCATATATAGTTCATAACCAACAGCATCAACATGACCTGACTGTTCATCACCAAGTATGGATCCTGCTCCTCGCATTTCTAAGTCATATTGTGCAATTTTGATCCCTGAACCAAGACTCGTATTATCTTGAATCAATTTCAGTCGATCCTGAGCATCTTTTTCAATTTTTTTATTAGCAGGCATCATCAAATAGCAATAGGCTCTCACATTGCTTCGACCTACTCGACCTCGAAGTTGATAAAGTTGGCTTACACCAAACAAATGAGCTGAATCAATGAACATGGTGTTTGCTCGCGTCACATCCATTCCCGACTCTACGATTGCTGTACAGACAAGCACATCAATTTCATGATGAAAAAAGGCAAGCATATTTTTTTCAAGAGATTCTTCATCCATTTGCCCATGGGCTACGGCAAGTCGGGCATCGGGTACAATTCTTCGAACTTCATCTGCGATGGTATAAATACTTTGTACTCGGTTATGAATAAAATAAACCTGTCCACCTCGTTTTATTTCTGAAGCAATGGCTTTGCGAATTGTCTCATCATTAAATTTACAGACAAAGGTACGAGTTGGTAATCTATCAATGGGTGCAGTATTAATTAGCGAAATATCTCGAATACCCATTAAACTCATGTTGAGAGTTCTGGGAATTGGAGTGGCTGACATAGCAATCGTATCAACACTCGCTTTGAGTTTTTTGATTTTCTCCTTATGAAGAACACCAAACTTTTGTTCTTCATCGACAATCAGTACACCCAGGTCTTTAAATTGAATATCTTTACTCAAAAGCCGATGGGTCCCAATTAGGATATCTGCTTTTCCACTTTTTACTTCCTCTAAAATTTTCTTGGCATCTGCATTTGATACAAATCGATTGAGGCAACGGACTTCAACAGGCCAGCCAGTGAACCTTTTTTTAAAGGACTCAAAATGTTGAAATGTTAAGACTGTTGTTGGCGCAAGAACTGCGACTTGTTTGCGATTTTGTACGCAATAAAATGCGGCACGCATAGCTACTTCAGTTTTACCAAACCCGACATCTCCGCAAATCAGTCGATCCATGGGGCGGGTTGATTTTAAATCCTTTTCAATATCTCGTATAGCTCTTAACTGATCAGTGGTTTCATCAAAAGGAAATCCCTTTGCAAAGAGCTCTGTATCCCTGGAGTCGATAAGAAAGGCAGAGCGATGAAGTTCGGCCCTTTTTGCGTAAAGCTGTAAAAGTTCTGAAGCGATATCTCGCAAATGACTTTTAACCTTTGCCTTGGTTTTGCTCCAGCTTGTTCCTCCGAGTTTGTCTAATAAATTTGCGGGAGCTGGGCCTGAGTATTTCTGTAGTGAACTGAGGCGATATACAGGTAAATATAATTTATCTGAATCTTTGTAGGCAATTTGCAAAAACTCAGCATCTGCGCCATTTATGGGCATAACTTTTAAACCTTCATATCTGCCAACACCATGCTTAATGTGGACCACAAGATCCCCAGGAGCCATTTCACCAAAATTTAAGCGTCGTGCCGCTTTTTGAAAATCCTCAACAGAATTGCTTTCGCGAACGCGAGTTTTCTTACCAAAAAAATCGATGTCTCTCAGGAAGATGATTCCTTCTTCATCTAAACGAATACTTTCATCCAGAAGGCCTAATATAATATGAATGACGGAGGAGTCCTTTTCTTGGATTTGTAAAAGATCCTTCCAGTCTTTTGAAATACTTTCAACAATTGGGGCATTAAACTCCATTTGTTGTAGATAAAGATTAAGGCGTTGTGCCTGGGTTTGATTTTTGACTGCCACAAAAATCTTGTATTCAGAGTGTCTCCACTTTTTAAGCTTCTCGCCAATTCCATTCAGCCACTTTTCGGAGCCGATGGATTCAAAATTGCCAATACTTGAAAACTCTGTGGTCGGGAAACTTTTATATTCTACTTTAAAATCAGTATTTATTTTAGAATCCAGATAATCTAAGTTAGATAAAATAATTTTTCGTGAGTTATCAGAAAATGGAATTTGGTCAAAGGTTTGAATAAAGCGAAGTGGTTCTGGGCGAATAATTTTATCTTCTGAGCCTCTAAATTCGCTCTTTATGTCCTCAATGAATGCATCATTGGTTGTAGTGAGCGAAGCAGGTTCTAGAATCCAAATAAAAAGGTCTTGAGAAAAATATTCTACGGCAGAATCTAATTTTTTGTAAAAGAATGAACTAAGGAAGTCCAGACCTGAGAAGTTTTGCTGAAGCACAAGCGAGCGTAAAAGCTCTTCCATCTCCGAGGAATCAACATTTCGATTTAAAAGTGAACTCCTAACTTCCTTTAAAATATCTTCCAATCTCTCATTGTCATAAAGACATTCTCTGGAGGGAATGAGTGAAACTTCTTTTACAGTTTCTAAGTTTCGTTGGTCTTTTGGTTGAAAATAACGAATTGATTCAACCTGATTTCCAAAGAGCTCTATTCGAAAAGGGAAATTCTCTGAGGGGGAGTAACAATCAACAATTCCCCCTCGAATTGCAAATTTTCCTGGATCTTCCACGAGGGGGGCAGCCTCGTATCCCAGAAAGGAAAAAAATTCTGCCAATTGCAGGGGTAGCTCGTCGCCGACTTTTATAGATTTCGAGTGGCGGCAAAATTCAAAAAATGGAAGAACCAACTGCGACAGCGCATTGGCCGATGCAATAAAAATTTCTCCGGGCAGCGCTTTTTGAGCATGATGCAAAAAGCGAAGGCGATTTTGGACACTTCGAGGGCTCGGAAGGAGTCCAGAATACGGGGATGCCTCTAACTCAGGAAAAATATGAATGGATTTTTCAGAAGTGAAAAATTTGATAGAAGCAGCCAGACGCGTGGCGACGTCTTCTGATTCCACGATAATTAAATGCGGCATTGCGTTGGCTAAAACGGATTGAGATTGCGAAAGCAGAAAACCCAACATGGAACTTGAGGAAGAGCCGGTGACTTGAATTACCTTGTGGCTGCTTTCGAACTCTCTTTCTAAAATACTTTCGAACCGGGTGTGAATAGGATCCATGATTTTTCCATTCATATTTCTTGGATTTAATTGCTTGCTTGAGTATAACTGGTTAGATTACTTAATCACCGCACCTAATTATAAATCAATTTGAACTTGGGGTTAATATGCATTGTTTTCCGAAGCAAGTTCATTTTCTGGGTTTTCGGTGAGGATAAATTACTGATTTGGGGGTTTTGAGTGCCGCTAGGTGAGATTATTTTTTTAGCAGTGTTCATAGCAGTTTTTGGCTGCTTTTTGTTGATTTTAGCTCGCAAAACAGGCGGAGTAAATAAACATGATGAAATCAAGCTAGAACCCTACGAGTGTGGCATCCCCGGAATCAGGAAAAAGGACACCAAAGTCTCAGTAAAATACTACCTTACAGCAATTCTTTTCATACTCTTCGATATAGAAATTATTTTTATGTATCCTTGGGCCACTACTTTTAAGGACTTTATTAAGTCTGGACAGGGCGAGGGTGTCCTAATTGCAATGGGTGTTTTTCTGGCTGTGTTTATTTTTGGCCTTTTCTGGGAAATAAAATCAAAAGCTTTAGAATGGGATTAAATATATATGGAAGCTGAAATGCATTCGACAATAATAGATATTTTAAAGGTGGTGGGAGTTTTTCTTTTTACAACTCCTGCAAAATTGGTTCTTATTTTTCTAATGATGGTACAGGCGGTTCCTATTTTAGTTTGGGTGGAGCGGAGAGGTTCAGCTTTTATTCAAAATCGATTTGGCCCAAATCGAGTCGGTCCATTGGGTTTGTTGCAGCTTTTGGCCGATGCCGTAAAGTTTTTAACCAAGGAAGATTTTATACCTGGTTCCGCAGTTAAATCACTTTTTTTGGCGGCCCCTGTTTTTGCATTGATACCAGGTGCCATTGCATTTTGTGCAATCCCTCTTTCCATCCCTATTGATGTGGCAGCTTTTGAAGCATTTGGAAGTACATGGGGCCCCTATAAAATTTTGTTTCAAGGATATGAAATCGGAGTGGGCGTCGTTTTTATTTTAGGTGTTTCTTCCTTGGCTGCGTACACAATTTTAATGGCTGGCTGGGGATCTGGAAATAAATTTTCTCTTTTAGGGGCCTTGAGAGCCAGTGCACAAACGATCTCCTATGAATTGGCCCTAGGTCTTTCTATTGTGGGCGTTATTTTAATGTATGGAACTGTCAATTTGACAGAAATGATTCATCAGCAAATTCAACCCTTTTCATTTAATTTTTTGGGGTATCACATTGAAAGTAATGTGTTGCCGGCCTGGGGAATTTTTTACCAGCCTCTCGCCGCGATTTTGTTTTTTGGAGCTACATTTGCCGAAAGCAATCGTTTGCCTTTTGATCTGGCGGAAGGTGAGGCTGAGCTTGTTGCCGGTTTTCATACTGAATACGGTGGATTTAAAATGCTCATGTTCTTTATTGGGGAATATGCGCACATGATGATTGCGGCCGGCCTTATGACCACATTTTTCTTTGGTGGATACGCATTGCCAATTGTTGGTTTAACCCCTGCTGTCGTAAATGGATATTTGACAGAGCTTATTTCCTCCCCAACAGGGGTTAGCGTATTAACAGCCCTCATTTTCTTTTTGTCTTTTTTAATTAAATTTTCATTTTTCATGTGGGTATTTATTTGGGTTCGATGGACCTTGCCACGCTTTAGATATGATCAATTAATGGATTTAGGATGGAAAACAATGTTGCCCTGGGCATTAGCAAACACCATTGCGACAGCTCTGGTTATTTTCTACTTAGCTAACTACTAATGAAGTCATAATTTTATTAATGTCTTCCACGGCAGTAGAGTATTAAATGCAACGGGCAGAATTTTAAAAAGTGGAGTTTTTGTGACGCCAGACAGTTTTATTTTTTGGTTTTTAGCTTTGATTGCAATTGTATGCGGATTAGGGGTTGTCTTATTTGCAAATCCCATCTATTCCGCACTTTCATTGGTAATGACGATGGTCAGTGTCGCTGCCTTGTTTGTCACTCTTGATGCATTCTTTATCGCGGGTGTTCAGCTTGTAGTTTATGCTGGCGCGGTGATGGTCCTGTTTGTAATGGTCATCATGCTTTTTGATCTTAGGCATGATTTAACTGCCTTCTCTCGAGGAAAAATATCTGGTGCCCTTAAGCTCATTTCTGTGGGATCCGTTTTGGGATTAATCGCAGGAGCAGTTATTAATGCTGGTTCAAACTCACCAGAAGAAATTCAGAAAGTTTCTGGCAGTTCTGATGCAATCAAATCTTTGGGAATTAATTTATTTACCAAATACACTTTTGCTTTTGAAGCTTTAGGTGTGTTGCTATTGATAATAGCGATAGGAGCTGTTGCTTTATCTAAGAGTCGAGGCGGAACTCATGCAGATTGATTTTATAAACAATATTGGTTTGGTACATTATCTTATTCTGGGTGCAATTTTGTTTGCGATAGGTGTGGCAGGTGTTCTGATGCGCCGAAATTTGATTGTCATTATGATGTCCATTGAGCTGATGCTTAATGCCGTAAATATTACTTTTGTTTCTTTTAGCAAGTATCTTGGGAAATCAGATGATCAAATTTTTGTTTTCTTTGTCATGACAATTGCAGCAGCTGAAGCCGCTGTCGGATTGGCATTGGCAGTTTCAATTTTTAAGCGTTTCAAAGAGATTAACATTCGATTTTTCGAGCACCTAAAAGGATAAAAAGCATGATGAATCATAGTCTATTGTTAAGTATCCTTATATTAAGTCCACTCATTGGATTTTTAATAAATGGAATTAGATATAAGAAAAATGGGCCAACCCTTTCTGGAGTTTTAGCAACTTTTGCAGTAGCCGTTTCATTTTTTTGTTCTTTTTTGTTTGCAATTGATTTGATAGGTATGCCAGTAGAATCGCGAAAAATTTCTGTTCAGTTTTTCAAATGGCTGGATCTTGATCAGCTACATGTTGATGCCGGTTTTGTGATTGATCAAATGAGCCTTATTATGATTTTAATCATCACCGGAGTCGGCTCCCTCATTCATTTATTTTCAATTGGATATATGCATCACGATAAAGGTGTTGCAAAATATTTTTCTTATTTAAATTTATTTGTATTCAATATGCTTTTGCTAGTTTTGAGCGATAATCTTTTGGTGATGTTCGTGGGCTGGGAAGGCGTGGGACTTTGCTCCTATTTATTAATTGGATTTTGGTTTTCAGATGAGGCTAAGGCAGCAGCAGGAATGAAGGCATTTGTTACAAATCGTGTAGGGGATGCTGGGTTTTTGTTAGGAATGTTTATATTGTTTCTCACTTTTGGAACTATTAATTTTTCTGAGCTCAATGCATTGGCTCCAACTGTGCAAGAAGCCACTTGGTTGGGAGCTGTCACTCTAGGAACTCTTCTTTTATTTGTGGGAGCTACGGGAAAATCAGCGCAGATACCGTTATATGTGTGGTTACCAGATGCTATGGCAGGACCAACTCCGGTATCGGCATTGATTCATGCTGCGACCATGGTCACGGCAGGCGTTTACATGATTTGTCGATTGAATTTTATTTTTATGGCGGCACCCTTAACAATGAATGTTATTGCCGTTATTGGCGCAATGACGGCATTGATAGCTGCATCCATTGGTATTACTCAGTGGGATATCAAGAAAGTTTTGGCTTATTCAACAGTTTCTCAGCTGGGATATATGTTCTTGGGTGTAGGCGTTGGTGCATTTGGAGCCGCGATGTTTCATTTGATGACCCATGCTTTTTTTAAGGCGCTTATGTTTTTAGGTTCTGGGTCTGTTATTCATGCAATGCATGAGGAGCAAGATATTCGTAAAATGGGTGGGCTTAAAAAATATCTTCCGATTACGTACTTTACTTTTGTGATTGGTTGGCTGGCTATTATAGGGATTCCTCCATTCGCTGGATTTTTTTCCAAAGATGAAATTTTATGGCAAGCCTATAGTTCGCCCTTGGGGCATCCTGCTCTATGGGCTGTTGGTGCATTGGGCGCTTCGATGACAGCATTTTATATGACTAGATTGATGGCGTTGACATTTTGGGGTCAAAGTAGAGTTCCTAAGAATATTCATCCCCATGAGTCGCCCTGGGTAATGACTTTGCCCCTTGTAGTATTGGCTATTTTATCGCTATTTGGAGGATGGATTGGAGTTCCACATATTCTCGGAGATATTTTTCCGTTTTCTGTCGATAATGTTTGGGAACATTGGCTCCATCCGCTGATTAAGGAATTTCCTCATACTGAACACGGCGACTCCTCCTTGGAAATGGGGCTTATGGGAGTATCAGTTTTCTTAGCAGTGGTCTCTGCATTCCTAGCTTATCATTTTTATATAAATGCAAAGGAAATTCCTAAAAAAATAAGTGAGTCCCTCAAACCAGTTTATCAATTGGTGAGCCAAAAATATTTAGTAGATGAAATTTATCAAGTGTCGATCATCCAACCTATCATCAACGGAGGGCGAAACATTTGGTATTATATTGATGTTAATTTAATTGATAAGTGTACTTATTGGTTAACTGATATTGTTCGTGGTGGCGGCAGTGTTGTTAAGGCTCTGCAAAATGGAAATATGCAGCAGTATGCGCTTTATATTGTTATGGGCGTTGTATTTGCGCTTTCAATTGTTTTAATGAGGTAGTGGATGTTAAGTTTAATTGTATTATTGCCTCTTGTTTTTGCTATTTTAATCGCAATTTTTCCCAAGGAATCTTTTTTGCGGAGTTTAGCATTAGTGTTTTCACTCCTAGAGTTTAGTATTAGCTTAGGATTATTCGCGCGATTTGATCCTTCATTGAGTACCTTGCAGCTAGTTGAACAATATCCATGGATGGCTCGCTTTGGAATTTCTTACTTTTTGGGGATAGATGGCATTTCATTTTGGCTGGTTCTGTTGACCACTTTTTTGACTCCTATTATTATTTTGGCAAGTTGGAATTCAATCACAGAAAAAATTCGAGGATTCCATGTCGCACTTTTTGTTTTACAAACGGCCATGCTAGGAACCTTTTTATCTTTTGATGCTATTTTGTTTTATGTCTTTTGGGAACTATCTTTAGTTCCAATGTATTTTATTGTAGGAATTTGGGGTGGAAGTCGGCGAATTTATGCTACGATAAAGTTTTTTATTTTTACGATGGCAGGCTCAGTCCTTATGTTAATTGCTATTATTTACTTGATGTATTTAACTATGCAAACTCAAGGAAAAATGAGTGCAAGCTTGATTGATTTTTACCAACTAAAGATTCCGTTTATAGGCGGAGATTTTTTCAGCCTACAGACCCTTTTGTTTTTTGCTTTTGCTTTGGCATTCGCAATCAAGGTCCCAGTTTTTCCCCTCCACACATGGTTACCTGATGCCCATGTTGAAGCGCCGACTCCAGGCTCTGTCATTTTGGCTGGAGTTATGTTAAAGATGGGAACCTACGGTTTTCTTCGCTGGGTAATTCCATTATTTCCAGAGGCTTCTGAATATTGGGCATGGCTTTTCTTTTTGGTAGGAGTTATTGGAGTTATTTATGGTGCCCTTGTTGCATTGGTTCAGCCTGATATTAAAAAACTTGTTGCCTATTCTTCAGTCTCTCATATGGGATACATAATGTTAGGAATGTTTGCGTTTAATACTTATGGTATTACTGGTGGTATATACCAAATGTTAAATCATGGAATTTCTACTGGAGGATTGTTTCTTCTGATTGGAATGATTTATGAGCGGACCCATAGTCGTGAAATCACAAAGTATGGTGGCTTGGCAGGAGTAATTCCACTTTTCTCTCTATTTTTCTTTATTGTTACACTAAGTTCGATTGCTGTTCCTATGACGAATGGTTTTATTGGAGAATTTTTAATTCTCCTTGGAACATTTAAGGCGAAGAAAGTAGCAGCTTATTTTGCTGTTTCGGGGGTAGTTTTAGGAGCTGTGTATATGCTTTGGATGTATAAGCGAGTATTCTTTGGAAAACCGGGTGAACTTGTAAATGATTCCCATCATCCATTGAAGGATCTTACGGTTCGCGAAATTTTTGTAATGGCACCTATTATTATAATGATTTTTTGGATGGGACTTTTTCCAAATCACTTTCTAGATTGGTCTAAGGCCAGTATCGACAATTTGGTAAACAATAAAAATAATTATCAAATTACATTGACCCCTATTGAAAAAGTCGATGCAACTGGAAATACAAATTCGACTGGAGACAATCAATGAATCTGAATATCACTCAAGCGGATCTACTATTAGTTAGCCCTCTCATTGCTATTTTCTTAACTAGTCTAGTTCCTCTAACTATCAAAGTCTTGAGGGGAAATAGTGAACAGCCAGCTTTTGCTGTTTTGACCCAGGCTTTGATTGGTATTTTTATCGCAGCAGGGCTTCTGATTATTTTTGCTGGCTCTGGTAAGACAGCTTTTAATCATGGATTAAGGTTTGATGGAATTACCCAATCGATGGGATTGGTGGCTTTGCTGGCTGCTGCAGGAGCTTTATTTTTGATTTATGAAAATCCCAGTACTAAAGGTGGGCATTTTTCAGAGCTTATATTTTTGGCATTGAGTTCTGTTTTGGGAATGCTGATTTTAGTTTCAGCAGTCGATTTACTTCTTGTATTTATTGGACTAGAGACAATGTCACTTTCTTTATATTTGATGATAGCTATGGCTCATGAACAAAAACTTTCCAAAGAAGCAGCCATTAAATACTTTGTATTGGGCTCTTTCGCTTCAGCGTTGTTTCTTTATGGAGTTTCCTTTGTCTATGGGTCTACAGGGACAACTAATCTTTTGGAGTTTATGGATAAGGCAATAATCTTATCCCAATCCAATAAGGTTTTTTTATTTGGAATTTGTTTTGTGATTTTGGGCTTTGCTTTTAAGGTTTCCATTGCCCCCTTTCACGCTTGGACTCCTGATGTTTATCAGGGATCACCAACACCACTAACGGCATTCATGGCTACGGCTGTAAAAACGGTTTCTTTTGGAGCTTTACTGAGAGTAGTTTCCACTAAAACTCTTTTGGCAAATGACAATTTGTTTTTGGTTCTTCAGTGGATGGCTGTTTTAACAATGTTGGCTGGTAATGTGGCAGCTATTTTACAAAGCAATCTTAAGAGAATGTTGGCCTACTCTAGCATTTCTCATTCAGGATATATTATGGTGGGAATTATTACCGCTGGAGTGAGTGAACAGTTTTCATTTGGTGCCGCCAGCGTTGTTTTTTATTTATTTGGATATTCATTGATGACAATTGGAACTTTCGCAATTGTAAGTATGTTGGAAACTTCGGAAGATTCCATTGTATTGATAGACGATTTGTCTGGGTTGGCCAAACGTCGCCCCATTATAGCATTATCACTTTCAGTTTTACTACTTTCGCTTGCTGGGGTTCCTCCGACCTTGGGTTTTTTTGGTAAATTCTATCTATTTAATGCAGCCATTGGGGAAGGTTTATTGTGGCTGGCAGTTTGGGGAGTTTTAAATTCTGTAATAAGCGTATATTACTATCTTCGTCCTATCGTAACAATGTACATGGTAGAAAAAGAGGGAGTTGATCAAGTTGGTCCATTAAATGCAACAGCAATGACGGTTGTTTTTACGGCTCTTTTTATAGCTTTATTGGGATTATTTTCGGGAAATATTTTTAGTGCGGTTGAAAACAGTCTAAGCTTTTAAAGGTATTCAACTTAAAGGGATTCGCTTTTCGCCGAAAATTAAATATTATGAGTACGTAAAATATTAATTGCTGATTTAAATCCAATTCTAACTATTCTGGATAGAATTTTTGGATTTAGACTAAAATGGTCCACAAAAAACATTTCATAATTTTGAGGTTTTGGATGGATATAGATATAGTCAACTTTCGGATTGAAATTAATTCTTGAGCATATAATTTCAAGAATTTTTTGCCGGTGTATATCTGGTAATTTCATCTGTTTAAAATATCCATCTACAGAATTGTAAATTTGCCGGTAGTTGGATTGGTTCTCCATATGTTTAATAATTTTTTGCTCTATAACTTGATAAAGGGCTTGGTTGATAATCACGGGGATTCCATATTTGTGCAGACTGCCCATTTCTTCGTTGTAATGGTAGGGTTGAACCGAATAGGAGGCAATTATTAAGTCTGCCCCCTGGTCAGCAGCTACGTGTGTCGAAAGAGTCTCGCGAATTTCTCCATCATAATAAAATATTTCTTTACCAGCCTGATTTTTAACTCCGAAGGGGGCAAAAACAGGCGGGAGGGATGTTGAGCAGGCAACGGCTTCACTAATGGAGGCATAATTGATATATTTTATTCGATCAGTTTTAAAAGACTTGGGGAAATTTCCAAAGATAGCTTTTCGTGTATGATTGAGCTGGGTTGCAACAATGTACAATCCAACGCCTAATCGAGTGAAATCGTTTTCAACTAAAACATCTCGACGAAGATAGGCATCGAGTGCTTTCGCTGTAAATAATCCATTTACCTTAATGCCGTTCTTAATCAGTGATTCCAGGCCCCCGGAGACAAGGGATCGTTGAATTAATTCTGTTGGTAGCAATCTCCAAAGACCGGACCTGTTAATAGAGAAAATATTTCGATATCCCAGGGGTTCCAGCTGATTAAAGTCTTTACGAGAATATGTTTGGGGAATTCCTGAGCCCACCTGAAAGGCATTGATTAGTGACTCCATGCTGTATCCAGCCGCAAGAATAGTTCCGATGAATGATCCGGCACTG
>Ga0172367_10001080_pt1 | contig 40924 bp, 41 predicted proteins | sample Lak10m_FD_114542 | JGI IMG/M metagenome (GOLD analysis project Ga0172367, IMG submission 114542) | Freshwater microbial communities from Kabuno Bay, South-Kivu, Congo - kab_022012_10m | ecosystem: Environmental > Aquatic > Freshwater > Lake | place: Democratic Republic of the Congo: South-Kivu... | reverse complement strand
TGTTTCTGGCATCACTTATGAATTAAATGTAGAACTTTCAACAGATTTTACACTTGATGTAATTGTTGTAATTGACAGAAAGTTTTTTGAATCTAAATCAACCAATACTGTTAAGGTAATTGACTCAGATCAGATTTCAAGACTTCCTGTTAAGGGTGTTACTAATATAGTATCCTTGCAATCTGGCGTTGTTGTCCAGGATGGCAGCGGCGGTGTTGAAGGTAATGCAACAATCAACGTAAGAGGTGGTCGTGGTACAGAAGTTTTATATATAGTTGATGGTGTACCTCAGAATAACGTTTATACGGGCGCAAATAGAAGCCAGGTTAGTGACAACTCTATTGAGCAGGTGTCATTCCAGGTTGGCGGCTATGAAGCTAAATACGGACAGGCTCAGTCGGGTATAGTTAATATTACAACAAAATCCGGGTCACCGGTTTATAATCTTTTTGCTGATGTTGTTACTTCACAATATCTGGATGATTATGGTTATAATCTCTATACATTTAATTTAAGCGGACCCATAATTCCTGGTGATCAAAATAATACTATATTTTTATCAGCAGAAAGAGGCTGGTTTCTTGATTCCGATCCTTCTGCTATCGATAGAACATTTACATATAGCCTTGATCCGCTTGATACCAAAACATTTACTACAAAAGCACAGAATGATGCATCTAACTGGAGATTTAGCGGTAAAACCTCACACTCTTTTGGTGATTTCAGATTAAATTTAGGCGCAAATTATAATGTAAGAAATTATAGATCGTACGTTCATACATATGCAAAAAACAATGCTGAATTTAATCCTGGTAATGAGCAGAATAATTTGTCTTTCAGTTCAAGATTAACACAGACCATAAGTAATAATTCATTCTGGAATCTTAATCTTGGTTATAGAAGAGACGGATTTGAACAATATGATCCTCACTTCAAAGATAATTTATATGCTTATGGTGATAGTGCCCTCTTTGCCAATACCTTTGGTGTTACACTATCAAGAGATGGTCAGCGAATTCAAAAAGACGGAAACAATGTATTCTGGGCATATGGCAGAATAAATAATGGCTATCAGAAACAAGAAAATGATGTTTTTAATATAGATGCTGATTTTACGTCACAAATATCCAATCATCTATTTGAGGTTGGCGGTGGATTTAATTATAACATTGTAAGAAATTACGCTGTTGCACCTGTGCAATTAGCGGCACTTTCAGACACTTTAACCGAATATGAGAAGTTTGAAATTTTACAGCCATCTGTTTTTGGTTACGACATCACGGGACGAAATAGAACTGGTTCTGGAGATGGTGAATTTGCACCAAAAGAACCGATTTTTGCTTACGCTTATTTACAAGATAGATTTGAACTTGACGATCTTGTGTTAAATCTTGGTTTAAGAATGGATTACATTGATACCAGAACAGATATCTTAAAAGATCCAAGCCTGCCTTTTGCTGGTGGTTCTAATCCAAATGATTTTGATGCTGGAGATTTTGTGGAGAAAGAATCTGAATTAGAATTTTCACCCCGTATTGGTTTAGGATTCCCTGTTACCGAAACAACTGTTTTCCACGCTCAATACGGCAGATTTATTCAAATACCTGCATTAACTGATCTATACACGGGACCTTTTGATCTCGATCAGTTTATATCATTTGATCCTCAGTATGTTCAGGATGGAACTATAAAATCAGAGGAAACAATACAGTACGAAGTTGGATTCAGACAACTTCTTGGTGAAAATGCCGCAATGAATGTTACACTATTCTACAAAAATATTAAGGGACTTGTAAACAGACAGACCAACTTTTTCCAAAGAGTTGAAGGCGGCGAACTTAGAACTTATATCGCTCCTGTTAACTCAGATTTTGGAACTACAAAAGGGTTAGCTTTTTCATTGGATGTTACAAGATTAAGTTACATTGGTCTATCATTGCAGTATACTTTTTCTATTGCAGAAGGAACTGGATCTTCAACTTCTTCGAGTCAGACAGCTGTATTTAGAAACTTAGATAGTCAGGCTCCTAAAGTTATTGCTCCCCTTGATTTCGATCAGACACATACAGGTACACTCTCTGTTGATTTTTATGTACCAAAGGGTGAATTAGGATTCTTTGAGATGACAGGTGCCAATATGTTAGTATCATTTGCAAGTGGAAGACCTTACACTCCGCTTGATTACTTTGATATTCTCACCGGAAATAATGGCGGTCCTAGTACAGTAGGATATGTTAACTCCAGAAATGCACCCGGTACTTTTAGAATAGATTTGAAATTAGAAAAATCCTTTGAAATTGGAAATTTGCTTATTACTCCATATCTCTGGATCCAAAATCTTTTGGATGGAGATAATATTATCAATGTTTGGAGATCCACAGGTGATCCTTATACAACTGGATTTTTAAATACACAAAATGGCAAAAATGCAGCCATAACTAACGGAGAAGGTTACGTGCAAGATTACAAATCATTGGAAGAAGACCCTGTTAATTTTGGTATTCCAAGACAAATTCGTTTAGGCCTCAAAATGAATTTTGGTAATCTTACTTTCTAATTAATTCAAAGAGATTTATAGAATATAATCAGGATTGTAAAAATGAGAAATCAAAAAATATTTTTCCCTAAACTTATCTTTTTTCTATTAGCCGTAGGATTAATTTCCCTGGGTTTTATCGAAGGGGATAAAAAGGGAGTTAAACAAAATAAAAGCTATATACTTGGAAAAACCACTCAGTCTGGTAAACAAGGTGATGCTTATAGGATGGATATTAATAATCTTAATATTCCTATCAATAGGGTCGGTACTATTGCAGATGTAAATATACCTCCAGATGGAACTCTTGGACGATTTGGTGTTGGTACATTTCTGTTCTCTGGTGGTTTCTTTATGAGCGGTTATACTAATGGTAGTTTATGGGCTTTCGGTCAGGCATCAGCTTCATTGGTTGAGAACATGACTCCCGGAACAGTAGCTTCCGGACCCAATGATCCGGACGCAGTTATGTATGTACTGGATAGAGAAGATCCTGCGTTTGGGCAAAGCTGGATAGATTGGAAAACCGCTGTTGATAAGTTTGGTGCTGATTTTTATGATGGAGATAGCGATGGCCAATATAACCCGGTTGATAAAGTAGGACCGGATGGTCAGCCATTAAATGATCAATGGGATCTTTGGGAAGATCATCCTGATCTACTGGGTGATAAAACTGCCTGGTGCGTTTATACAGATGGACAACCGGGTGCTCAAAGAACTAGATTTGCCGGAGTTAATCCACAGGGCATTGAAGTACGTCAGACAGTATTTGCATTTGCCTCGAAGGGTGCTCTCGGAAATATAATGTTTATTAGATACCGACTTAAGAATACCGGACTAGTTGCAGAAAGACTTGACAGCGTAATTTTTGGCGTCTGGTCGGATCCGGATCTTGGTACTGATTTCGAAAATGATTTAGTGGGAATTGACAGACCAAGAAATGCCGGGTTTACATATAACGAGGATGGAGTAGATCCTGCATACGGAGCAGCACAGCCTTGTTTTATGATAGATTTCTTCTCAGGACCGCAATCATATATAGCAGGTGAAACCTACATTGACAATAATGGTAACAATATTTATGATGAGGGTACTGATACACCTTTAGATACTGCATTTAGTTATAGAGGTAAATTTTTAGGCATCCAGGAATTTCCCGGAGCCAAAAATCTCGATGTTTCTTCGTTCGTTCATTATGTGCAGTCAGATCCATTAAGAGGTGATCCGAATGATGAATTTGAAGCAAGAAATTACATGAATGGAAGACTTAAACTGGGTGAAGTTTTTGACCCTTGTGCCACAAATCCAGCGGATCCCTGGGGCGGAGTTTTTGGCGGAATAGATTGTTCGACAATCGATCCACGGTTTTGGTATTCTGGTGATCCGGTTACAACCACCGGCTGGTTGTCTAGAACAGGTACAGATCAGAGACAAATGACCAATGTTGGGCCAATTACGTTAAACAGAGATGAAGAAATTGAGATAGTAGTTGCTTATCTAATTGGTCAGGGAACAGACGCACTAAGTTCTATTACCAAAGCAAGAGAAATTGATGATGGTGCACAGTTTATTTTTGATGGTAATTTTAGAGCACCTATACCTCCACCATCAATTAATCCAATTGTTGAATCTGGAGAAGATTTTATTGACTTCGTTTTCCCGGTTTACAATCAAGTTAGTTTTACTGATTCCACTTCTGCATGGAATGACAAATACCACAGCACAAACGTCTATGCATTTAGAGTTAACTCAACTCAGGATGTGGTATCAGGAGAGCAGAATAGCAAGTTATTAACAAGTTATCAAAGAGATTACTTTATTAAGAATGTTTATAAAGAGAATGGTGAAACAGGTGGCATTGAGTTGCTTTATCCTGAAGCCCCAAATAAACTGGATTATACAGTTTTTTCGGATTCTGCTACGGGCAAAATCAGGCTAAGAATTACTCAGGATCCATTTTCTGGCGGTCCACTTATTAAAGGTAAACCATACTATTTTTCATTTACTTCAACTGCAATAAATTATGAGTCATTGGTAAATAAAGCCGGTGATCCTTATGGTACAGAAGGTGACTATTATCTTTCCACTGCAGGATTTGTTGCGGAGGTTGAAAATATACCAAGAATAATTACTGTAGTACTTGGTGAAAATATGTATTCTCCACCATTGCCAATCCAGCCAGCAAACAAGGTGGCTGGACCAGCTTTCGGTGATGTTGGTTACGACATTGTGGATCAATCTAAACTAACTAATAATAAATATCAGGTTACATTCTTTAGAGATTCATCATCTTCAAGCTATTCAATGTTCTGGAGGTTAAAGAATTTAACCACCGGTCAAACATTGATTGATTCTTCGAGAGATTATCTATACTCAAAACCTGATTTTATCGCAACTAAAGTTACTGATGGGTTTATAACTAAAATTGACAGTCAAACTGCAACTTTAGGAACACCTAAATACACACCAAGTTCAAATGTGTGGTATGATAATTTTAGCACACCTTCAGCGACAGGTGTTTTTTATGTCGGAAATGACATTCCACAAGGTACATCTGTATTTAATTTCAGAAACCGTCAATCAGATTATATCAAAGCTGATCGTTTAAGAAAAGTTGAGCTAAGATTTGGAACTCAAGGAAAAGCCTATCGATATATGAATAATTATATCGGATCATCAAACTTATCCAGACTAAACGCATATACTTATGCCGGCGCAATCACTGCAGCTGATACTGTTGGAAAAGGTATTGTGGGTAATTGGAATACATCAACAGATCGTGCAAACGGATTTGTAGATGTTCCTTTCACAGCGTGGGTTGCAGATGACAGATATCCAAATGATACCAGGCAGCTAGCTGTTGGATTTGTTGAAAGAAGAAATTCAAACAACTTTCCTGGAGGCAACCCTGATGGGAACTGGGATCCAGGTGACTCACTAAATACTTCTGGAGAAGTTATAATTATTTTTGATGCTAATTACGACGTAAATGGACAGCAGATTGAATATACAGGTGGTGAGTTTAATACTCCCGGCGGTCCGGTGACAGTTTGGTCTGATTTGTTAAGATCGACAACCGGCTTGCAAACGCCGCCGGCAGATGCTATTGGATTTACGCCGGAGCAGAGAAAAATATTCTTATCTCCATGGTTCAATTCAATGTATGTTGTTGGGTTACAAAGAAGAGATGCTTCGTTATTCTTTAATAATGGAGATGTTCTAAGCACAAACATTACTGTTTATCCATACACTACTGAAGATATTTATGAATTTACCACATCTTCAACAACATTAAATGAAGATCAGCAGAAAGCTTTGTTTGAGAAGGTTAATGTTTATCCTAATCCTCTGTATGGTTTCAATGTTGCTACAAGTTACAACAATAGTGCGGCGGATGAACCATTTGTAACATTTTCAAATCTTCCTGAAGAAATTTCAATTAAAGTGTATTCTTTGTCAGGTCAGTTATTAAGAACGTTGGGCGTTGAAGATAAAGCTTCACCAACCTCTCCGTTTTTAAGATGGAATCTGCAAAATGAATCTGGATTAAGAGTAGCTTCAGGCATGTATTTTGCGATTGTAACCTCACCAAAATATGGTGAAAAGGTTCTGAAGTTTGCTATAATTATGCCTCAAAAACAGATTCAAAAATATTAAGATTATTGGGCGGTTTATGCCGCCCGATAAATTTTGAAAAAATTTAGGAGTATTAGAAAATGAAAAAAATTGTCACAATAATTCTTTTAGCACTGTTCTCTGCATCAGTTTATGCAGGTGATGTTGCTAGAAAGGGTACAACGGGAGCTGAACAACTACTAATTCCGGTTGGTGCAAGAGGTATTGCCACAGGCGGAGCATTTATCTCGAACCTAACAGGATTAGAATCTATTTACTATAATCCGGCTGGTTTAGATCGCTCTAAAGGTGCCGAAGCAATATTTAGCTATATGAACTATGTAGCTGATCTTAATGTATCCTACTTTGGTGCTGGTACCAGTCTAGGTGAGCTAGGATCTATCGGATTAACATTTAAATCCATCGATTTTGGAGATATTCCTGTAACAACCTCAGAATTTCCTGATGGTGACGGAACAACCTATTCTCCGGCATTTATTACTTTTGGTCTTACTTATTCTAAAGTTATTACCGATAGAATTTCTGTTGGAACCAACTTTAAATTTATTAATGAAACTATCGAAAATACAAGTGCCTCAGGCTTTGCGATTGATTTTGGTGTGCAATATCGATTTGATGAAAGTATATCGATTGGTGCAACACTAAAAAATATCGGTGGTAATATGAGATATTCTGGTGCTGATTTGCAGCAAGCAACAGAAATTCCTGGAAGCTACCCAGGTTCACCTAATGGCACCTACGAAATAGTTTCAGAGGAATTTCAAATCCCCAGCTTTTTTGAACTAAGTGCATCTTATAATTACGAAATGGATGAACAAAATAATCTACTGGTCGGAGGAACGTTCGTAGCCAACAACTCGTTAGAAGATGCTCTGAATCTGGGCTTGGAGTATGGATTTATGAAAATGTTCTTTTTACGCGGTGGATATAATCTTGCTCTGGCAGGTGGTGATGATTCAATTTATGGCTTTACCGCAGGTGCTGGTGTTGATTATCAGGTTGGCTCAGGAATCGGAATAACATTTGACTATGCATACAGAGATGTTAAAGATTTCCCAACTTCTAATCATATATTTACTGTTAAATTAGCTTTTCAATAATGGAAATATAGTTTTATAGATAAGCGTCTATTGCATAACAATAGACGCTTTTTTATTTAATGAGAATTATAACTATGAAAAAAATTTTATTACTCCTATCCTTATTAATCACCCCTTTATTTTCACAGTCAGATTTTGATTTTGAGTTTGACTATGCTCAGTTTGGGTATGATACCACTTCAAATTACGTTGAATTTTATTACTCTTTTAATCAATCATCCCTTACATTGCAAAGTGATAGTTCAAATCTAAACTTAGAAGGATTACTTAAGATCTTTATTAAGAGCAATACAAGTGGTGATACTATTGTGTTTAATCAGTGGAAAATAAAACACGATGTGGATACATCCGATACTACTAATCAATTGCTTGTTGGTACACTGGGTTTTGTTATTCCAGCAGGAGAGTACAGCTGTGAATTTACGGCATCGGATTTTAACAAACCGGAAATGTTTAAAGAAATAAAAGAACAACTTAAAATTAATCCTTATCTTCATCAAGGATTAAGCATAAGCGATATACAGCTTGCTTCTAAAATGATTCAGGGAAGTGAAAACACAAGTTCTATCTTTTATAAAAACACATATGAAGTTGTGCCTATTCCAAATTTAGTATTCGGCAAATCTCAACCTGTTGCATTTTTCTATACTGAAATCTACAACCTTCAATCACAGTTGTTAAAAAGTGAATTTATAAAAATGAGAATGATGCTTTATAACAGTAAAGGAAAATTAATAAAAGAAAAGTCTAAAATTCTTTCAAGAAATTCAAATACACGTGTAGAAGTTGGTTCCCAGATATTATCAAATTTTCCAACAGACTCTTATACTTTTGTAATAGCTTTGATTGATAGTTTAAGCAGCACTGGTATTTCAACTGCTAAAAAGTTTTTTGTTTACAATCCTGATATTGTTGTTGTGGATACTTTTGAAACTTCAACAACGGCAGTGTTAAGTTCTACATTTGGTTCGATGTCAGAAGAAGAAATAGATGACCTGTTTGAAAAATCAAAATATCTTTCCACAAAAACTGAAGTTGATAAATATGAAAGACTTTCAAACGTTGAAGGTAAAAGAGAATTTATGTTTGAATTTTGGAAAGTGAAAGAAGAAACTTTCGGCACTGCGCAAGGTAATAATGAATTTTACAGGACATATCTCCAACGAGTAAATTTGTGCAATCAAAGATATTCCACTATGGGTAAACAGGGATGGAAAACTGATAGGGGCAGAGTTTATCTGCTTTATGGTGAACCAACTGAAATAGAAAGATATCCTAATCAATTAGAATCAAGACCCTACGAAATTTGGCAATACACTGAAATTGAAGGCGGAGTTTATTTTGTATTTGGTGATTTAACCGGTTTTTCAGACTATACTCTAATTCATTCAACAAAGCGTGGTGAATTAAGGGATGATAACTGGCAAAGGCGCATAGCAGTTAGATAAAATATTTGAGATTTTTAGAGCCCCGGAACACGGGGCTTTTTTATTGGTATTCATTGATTAATAAATCCGTTCATTTCACTATTTTTGATCATTAAAATTTAAAATGATGTGAAAAATATTCTTGAATACATACTCTTTCTATTCTTTAGTTTTCTCTGCCAGATTCTTGGGCTGCAGCTATCCAGGAAATTTTCTGCTTTAATTACTCTTATTTTCTTCTATGTAATCCCGATTCGTAAAGATGTTGTGATCGACAATCTTAAACACGCATTCCCTGAATTATCGGAAAAAGAAATTAGAAATATCGCTTATGGAAGTTATAAGAGTTTTGCAATCACTCTTGTTGAGATTTTATATTTGCCTAGAATTAATAAAGAGCAGGCTAAAGATGTAGTTAAGATTAATAACTTGGATTTAGTTGATAGAAAAGAAAAAGAAAAAAATGGACTAATACTTTTAACAGCTCATTTTGGTAATTGGGAGTATTTCGCAATTTCAACAGGATTAAATCTTAATAAAAATTTATCCGTAATCGTTAAATCACAGCGTAATCCTTACGTTAACAATTGGATGAATAAAGCTCGCACTCGTTTGGTTAATGAAATAGTACCTTTGGGTATTTCAATTAGAAATGTTTATGCAGCACTTTTAAGGAAGGGAATTATTGGACTTGTTGCTGATCAAAGAGGCCCCGAAGAAAGTATAAAATTAGATTTCTTTGGACGCAAGACTTCTGTTTATACTGGTCCTGCTATTTTATCACTTAAAATGAGCTCTCCAATAATTTATGGAGTAGCGGTTCGGCAGCCGGATTATTCATACAAAGTTGACTTTACAGAAATCAGTAAAGAAGATTTACCGGATGATTATGAGGGTAAAGTAAAATTACTCTCTGAAAGATTATTAATCCATCTCGAAGAAAGTATTCGAAAAAATCCTGATCAGTGGTTATGGATGCATAAAAGATGGAAACATTGATATGAATGCTGAAAGAATTTTATTTATTCAAACAGCTTTTCCTGGTGATGCTATTCTTACATTACCTGCGATTAAAAAGCTTAAAGATTCTTTTCCTGATAATATGATTGATGTTTTGTGTATTCCTGTAACTAAAGAAATTTTTTCCGCTTCTCCTTTTGTTGATAATGCAATATTTATTGACAAAAAAGGCGAACACAAATCTTTACTTAGCACATATAAATTTATCAAGCAGCTAAAGCAAAATAATTATACAAGAATTTATTCTTCACATAGATCATTAAGAACATCATTAATAGTACTTTTACTTGAAGTAAAAGAAACTTATGGTTTTGATACTTCAATCTTGATGCATGTATACAAAAATCTCATTACATATAATTCAGCTAAACACGAAGTTCAAAGAAATTTTGATTTGGTTGGATATGAATATGATGAGCAAAGTTGGAGAATAATTCCGGAAATTATTTCAAATAAGGAATCGCTGGAAAAAATTAAATCATTTATCAAACAAAATGATTTACAAAATGGATTTATTGCAATAGCACCTGGCAGCGTTTGGAATACAAAAAGATATCCATCAGATTATTACGAAGTAATTATTCAGCACTTCGTAGATAAAAAATATAAAGTTGTCCTAATCGGCGGTGAAAACGATAAATCAATTACAGATAGCATGGCTGCAAAATTTTCTGTAAATGTTGTTAACACAGCAGGTAATTTTTCAATTGTTGAAAGCATAGAGCTTCTGAGATATGCAAAGCTTTTGATATCCAATGACAGTGCCCCAACTCATATGGGTATGTGTGCTGATATAAAAGTTTTAACAATTTACTGCTCAACTGTACCGGAATTTGGGTTTTATCCATATAACAAAAATAGTTCCTCAATAAGCTTTGATGATTTGAAGTGTAAACCTTGTGGAATTCATGGACACGATGTATGTCCTGTTAAAACATTTGATTGTGCGATGAAACTTTTACCGGATCGTGTTATTTTAAAATTGGAGGAAATGTTACTTGATTAAAACGAAAAAAGCTATTCTAATCAATATTGATGAAAAATTTGATGAAAGTATTAAACTTGCCAATGAACTATTTCTAAATGGTTCAATTTTTATTTATCCTACAGATACAATTTATGGATTTGGCGGAAATCCATTTAATGAGATTGCAATTAAAAAAATCAGCGAAGTTAAAGGAAAAACAAACTGGCGGCGATATATATTTTTAATATCCGATATTGAAATGTTAAAACATTATGCTGATATAAACTCAGAAAAATATTTAGACTTTCTTTTATCTATATGGCCAAACCCTGTATCAATGATTCTCAAACTGAATAAAAAATATCAGGAATTACTTAATTCAGAAACAGGTGCTTTTAGAATTCCTAACTACAGATTTTGCCAGAAATTAATTAGTGAAATAAAAATGCCGCTAATTTCAACCAGTGTAAACAGAACAGGTAATGAACCGCTAAATCATCCTTCTCAAATTATTCAAGAATTTGCAAATGAAGTAGATGCAATTTTCTATTCTGATAAAAAATCTTTTTTTGAAGCTTCTACTTTGATTGATTTAAGCAAAGATGAGCCGGTTCTTGTTAGGGAGGGTAAAATTAAGTTTGTGGAAATAATGAAAAAGCTGAACTAGATTAAACGATCAAAATTAAAAACAGATGCTAAAGTTATTTAAAGTAAAAAAATTCTCTATAATCGTTTTGCCCGAAGAAACATCGAGTGAACCGAGATCTATTAAGATTTCATTCGCAAAAATGATGACATATATCGGCATATACAGCGTTATAGTTTTTCTTCTGGGTTTCTATATAATAAGTTTTACTCCCGTTAGTGAGGTTTTATTTCCTTACTCATTAAGATTAACAGAATCTGATAAAAAGAAAGTTGAGATTTTAAATAGCAAAGTTGTTTTTCTTGCAAAAGAAATTGAATCTTTAAAATCTGTTAATAAGAGATTAAAATTTGCCATATTGTTAGGAGATTCAACTCTGCTTAATGAACCAACTCAAAAGAAAGATTCGACCATTTCTAAATTACCGGTTGAGGGAAATATTTTAAGTGTGTTTGTTAAATTTTTTGACAAGATATTCTATAATCAAAAAGAGGATATATTTTTTATTAAACCTGCAGAAGGTTTTGTAAGTAGATCATTCGAGCCTGAACGCGGACACAACGGATATGATTATTCTATGAAAGAAAATAGTCCTATCTTTGCATCCGCAGGTGGTTACATAGTGTTCGCTGATTATACAACAAATTTTGGTTACACGATAATAATTAATCATCAGGAAAATTATTTAACTAAATATCTTCATTGTGCATCACTACTCAAAAAGGATGGTGACTTTGTAAGGCAAGGCGAGTTAATTGCATTAAGTGGAAACTCTGGTACAGAATCCACAGGTCCGCATATGCATTTTGAAATTTGGAAAGATGGAAAACCAATTGATCCATCAAAAATTTTAATTAAATTTTAGGAGTTTTATTTTGAAAACTAATATTAACAGGAGTGCTATGGAAGAAGTAACAATTATAAGCAGCGGTGTTGTTATTGAAGGCAAAGTTTCCAGCAATGGAAACGTTCGTGTTGACGGCACAGTTAAAGGTGACATTACAGCACAGGGAAATCTTACAGTTGGAGAACACGGAAGTATCCAAGGACAACTAACTGGTGAAACCGTTTCAATCGGCGGAAAAGTTGAAGGAACTGTTAATGCCAAAGAAAAACTTGTTCTCGAATCAAAAGCTGTTTTAAAGGGCGATCTTCTTACAAAAATTCTTGTGGTTGAAGCAGGAGCTATGTTTGAAGGGAAAAGTTCGATGAGCAGCCAATCTTCCTTTAAGCCTATCAGCAAAGGAGAGTAAAGTGGCTCTAAAACCGGAAGATGATTCCGGTATTGCCAAATCTTTGCGTGATGTTGGTCCATATCTTGGATTGGGACTTCAACTTGCAGTTACAATTGTTGCTTTTGTTTTTATAGGAAGTTGGCTTGATGATAAGTTCTCTCAGAATTATATCTTTACTCTAATTGCTGGAGTGTTTGGAATAGGAATAGGGTTATATAATCTGATACGGACAGTAACTTATTTAGAGAAACGAAGTAAAAGTAAGAATGAAAAAAAATAGAATATTTTACTTTTTCAGTATAATACCTGTTTTATTTTTTATTAGTATAGTTGTTTTTTTTATCAGCAAAAGCCTTAATTCTGATCTCTTTTTTAGTCTTTTTTACGGATTTATATTCTCTACTTTGAACTTCTTATTGGGCGTGCTTTCAATTCATTTTGGATTTGAAAAAAGCGATAAAATCTTTCTTATTATAGTGTTTGGTGGATTAGTCATTCGTTTATTTTTGATGCTTATCCTGATTGTAATAGCCCTAAAATTCTTGTTTGTTAGGCTCAATTCTTTTATCTTTACAACCTTTATTTTCTATTTCTACTATCTCATAGTAGAGATTTTTATACTAAATCAGAAAAAGAATTTTATAATCAAGACTAAGCAATGATTGACTCTACTTCAACACAAGTTATTGTTGATAGCCTCAAAAGTACAAAATCAGCATCCAGCAGCGATTGGATTCTCCATCACGTTATGGATGGCAATTATCTTGATTTTTCGCCGTTTTTTAAGATATATCTTCCTCATTTTGAATTTTTTGGGATAGATCTATCAATAACCAGGCACGTTCTTTTTATGTGGCTTGGTGCTCTTTTACTCTTTATTGTGATGACAAGAGTTGCTAAAGCTTACAAATCCTCAATGGTTCCTAAAGGATTTACAAATTTTTGGGAATTGTTTATAGTATTTGTTAGGGATGAAATTGCAAAGCCAACTATTGGAAAAGGTTTTGAGAAATTCTTGCCATATCTTTTAACAGCTTTTTTCTTCATCCTCTTTGGAAATTTTCTGGGACTAATTCCATTCTCAGCAACATTTACAAGCAATATTGCTGTTACAGCAACGATGGCGATTTTTACTTTTTTGGTAATTCAAATTGGTGGTATGAGAAATAATGGGGCTTTTGGATATTTCAAAGGATTAATTCCTCATGGTGTGCCGGTTTTCTTATTACCGATCATGATAGTTGTTGAACTTTTAGGACTGTTAGCAAAACCATTTGCATTGGCTATACGTCTTTTTGCAAATATGACCGCAGGGCATATAGTAATTTATGCTTTGATAAGTTTGATATTTGTTATGCAAAGCGTTGGCTGGGCCGGGTTGGCAATTCCTATGGCTTTATTTATTTACGGACTTGAAGTTTTAGTAGCTTTATTACAGGCATACATTTTTACAATGCTGTCTTCCTTGTTTATTGGAATGGCAGTTCATCAGGATCATTAAGATAATTATAACATTAAATTTAATTAAAGGAGAACGTTAATGGACTTTGCATATTTAGCTGCCGGTTTAGGTGCTGGATTAACAATCTTTGGTGGCGCTTTAGGTATTGGCAAGTTAGCTGCTGCTGCAATGGATGCAAGCGGAAGACAGCCAGAAGCTGCTGGTGCAATCAGAACTTCAATGATCATTGCTGCTGCATTGATTGAAGGTATTTCTCTGTTTGCATTGGTTATCTGCTTTATCTTAGCTGGTAAGTAATTAGTAAAATGGAGTGCAGATCGAACACTCCAGATATTTAAAAATAAACCTAACAATAAGATTATGATTGCAAATACCACATTTGCTTTTATTGCTTTAGTTGTATCTGAAACAGAAGGCGGCAGTGCCGGATTGCTTTCCGTTAACGGCGGATTAGCTTTTTGGACAACACTTACTTTTATTCTGCTTCTTATTCTTCTTACAAAGTTTGCCTGGAAGCCGATTCTATCCGCTCTAAAGCAACGTGAAGATGCCATTAAAGATTCGCTTGAGCAAGCAGAAAAAGCAAAAGATGAAGCAAAACAAATTCTGGCTGAAAATCAAAATAGCTTAGCAAAGGCTGAGGATGAATCTAAAAAGATAATTGAGCAGAGCAGACAATTTGCCCAGAATCTTAAAGATCAAATGATTAAAGACAGCAAGGAACAGGCTAAAAAGTTGATCGAAGAAGCTTCGGCTGAAATTGATAGAAAGAAAAATGCAGCTTTTGATGAACTAAAAAATCAAATTGCTGAAATTTCTGTTCAGGCTGCTGAGAAAATCTTGAAAGAAAATCTTGATGCAGAAAAAAATAAAAAACTTGTTGATAAATACATAAGGGATATATCTAAAAATTAATTATGGCTTCATCAAAAGTTGCAAATAGATATGCTCAATCTTTTCTTGATACTTCCATCGAGAAAAATATTCTTGATGCTGTAACAAAAGATTTTGACTTGGTTTATGAGAGCCTTATCAAAAGCCACGAATTACTAAGAGCATTTAAAAGTCCTGTTATTAAAACTGAAACCAAACAAACGATACTTAATGAAATTTTTGGAAAGCTAATCAGCAAAGACAGTCTGGAATTTCTGAATTTTGTTATAATAAAAGGCAGAGAAGAATTATTAGCTGAGATTTTAGAAAAGTTTGTTAGTCTAAAAGATGAGCACATTGGTGCTGTAAAGATTGATGTAACAACAGCATTTGTTTTTGATGAAGATCAAAAATTTCAATTACAACAGAAATTTGAATCACATCTAAAAAAGACAGCTCGTTTAACATTTAAAGTTGATAAGAATATTATTGGTGGATTTGTAGCAAGGGTTGGCGACACAGTTTATAATGCTTCTATGATTCATCAGCTTGGTTTATTAAGAAAACAATTATTGCAAGACGGCATTACATTAAATTAATTCAAAGGAATTTAATAAAGGAAATTACAAATGGCAGAAGTTAGACCTGATGAAATATCTGCGATATTAAGAAAACAACTTTCCGGTTTTGAAAGTGAAGTTGATATTTATGACGTAGGAACCGTACTGCAGGTTGGTGATGGTATTGCACGCGTTTACGGACTTTCTCAAGTTATGTCGAGTGAGTTAGTTGAATTTCCAAATGATGTTTTTGGAATGGTACTAAACCTTGAAGAAGACAGCGTAGGCTGTGTTTTATTCGGCGATACAACTTTGGTAAAAGAAGGGGATACAGTTAAGCGTACAAAGCGCGTAGCTTCAATGCCGGTTGGTGATGCAATGCTTGGTCGTGTTATAACTCCGCTTGGATTTCCGATAGATGGAAAAGGTCCGATCAATACTACTCAGTTTTTACCGATTGAAAGAAAAGCACTTGGCGTTATTCAAAGACAACCTGTAAAAGAACCACTTCAAACTGGTATAGTCGCTGTCGATTCTATGATTCCAATCGGAAGAGGACAAAGAGAATTAATTATTGGTGATAGACAAACAGGTAAAACTGCAGTTGCTATTGATGCAATCATTAGTCAGAAATTTACACATACTGAAGAAGCAAAGGCTTTGGGTATAAATCCCGTTTATTGCGTTTATGTAGCTATAGGTCAAAAGGAATCTACCGTTGCTCAGGTTGTTGCAAAACTTCAGGAAAACGGTGCGATGGAATATACAACTGTAATTAATGCAGGTGCTTCAGATCCTGCACCGCTTCAATTTATTGCGCCATACTCCGGAGCAACTTTAGGTGAGTTTTTTAGAGATAATGGCAAGCATGCTCTTTGTATTTATGATGATCTTTCAAAACAAGCTCAGGCTTACAGAGAACTATCTTTGTTGCTAAGAAGACCTCCCGGACGTGAAGCTTATCCCGGTGATGTTTTTTATCTTCACTCAAGATTACTTGAAAGAGCTTCTAAACTTAGTGATGCTGAAGGCGGCGGAAGTTTAACTGCTCTTCCTATCATTGAGACACAGCAGGGAGACGTTTCAGCTTACATTCCTACAAACGTAATTTCTATTACTGATGGTCAGATTTACCTTGAATCAAATTTATTTAATGCAGGTATAAGACCCGCTATAAACGTAGGTATATCAGTTTCTCGTGTCGGCGGTAATGCTCAGATTAAAGCAATGAAAAAAGTTGCAGGAAGTTTGAAACTTGATCTTGCACAGTATAGGGAATTAGAATCATTTGCGAAATTTGGTTCTGATCTTGATAAATCAACACAAAGAACTTTAGCTAAAGGTTCAAGATTAGTTGAACTTTTAAAACAAGGACAGTACGCTCCGGTGCCTGTGGAGAAACAAGTAGTAAGTATTTACTATGGTACAAAAGGTTTTATGGATCAGATTCCTGTTAAAGATGTAAAGCGATTTGAAAAAGAAGTTTTGGAATTTATCGAAGTAAAGTATAAGCAGATTTTTGATTCGATCAAAAAAGATAAAGACGTTAGTAAAGAGACTGAAGAGCTGCTTAAGAAAGCCGGACAAGAATTTTTATCAACATTTAAATAGCATAGAATTTTTACTTAGTTAGTAATGGCAACATTAAGAGATATAAAACTTAGAATAAAAGGTGTCAAAAGCACTCAACAGATTACCAAAGCCATGAAAATGGTTGCTGCAGCAAAATTACGCCGTGCAACGGAATCAGTTTTAAATGCGCGCCCTTATGCTAAAAAAATATCTGTGCTGCTTTCAAGTCTTGTTAATGAAGATGAAAAGCAAGCTAATCCTTTATTTGCTGATAGAGAAGTTAAGAATGTTGCTGTGGTTGTTGTCACTGCAGATCGCGGGCTTTGCGGCGCTTTTAATACTAATATTATAAAAGAAGCTGTTAGATATCTGGAAGAGGAAGTAAAGCAAAAAGGTTTAAATTATCAGCTTTATTGTTTAGGTAAAAAAGGTTCAGATTATTTTGGTAGAAGAAATTATAATATCTCTGCTGCCTATCCTGGAATCTTTTCTCACATAAATTATACTATTGCACAAAAATTAGTTGATGAAATAATTCCCAAATATCTTGATGGCAGTATAGATAAAGTAATAATTATATTTAATGAATTTAAATCTATCATACAGCAAAAAATTGTTGTTGAACAGTTTTTACCAATTGCATCCGGTGCTCAAAACGAAAACGATAAACAAGAATCTGCAAATTATATTTATGAACCGGATCAGAAAGCAATATTTGAGTATTTGATTCCAAAACATCTTAAAGGGCAAATGTGGAGAGTTTTATTGGAATCTAATGCATCTGAATTTGCCGCACGTATGACGGCTATGGATAATGCAACCACGAATGCAAAAGAATTAATCAGAACTCTTAGTCTTACTTATAATAGCAAGCGACAAGCCGCGATTACCACAGAGATACTTGAAATTGTATCCGGTGCAAATGCATTGAAAGAAAATTAGAGTTGGTTTTTATAAAGTTGATCTGTTGAAATTATGTTTGAAGAATTATCTCTAAAGTTAGAAACTGCACTTAAAAAAGTTACAGGTCAGGGTAAGCTTACAGAAGCTAACATTTCCGATACTTTGCGTGAGATTAGAAGGATTCTTCTTGACGCCGATGTAAACTATAAAGTTGCAAAAGATTTTATTGAGCACGTAAAAGTAAGGGCGCTTGGTAAAGAAGTAATTGCTTCAATATCACCCGGTCAGCTAATTACAAAAATTATTTATGATGAGTTAACTGAACTGCTTGGCGGGGGTCATCAGGAATTACAGATTAATCCATCCGGTATTACTACTATACTGATTGTAGGTTTGCAGGGTTCAGGTAAAACTACTTTTTGCGGAAAACTTGCAAAGAAATTAACTGAGCAGAAAAGAAAAGTTTTGTTAGTTGCAGCAGATATTTACCGACCTGCCGCGATTGAACAATTAAAAACACTGGGTAAACAGATTGAGATTGAAGTTTTTTCGATTGAAGAAAAAGACGCAAGAAAAGTAGCAACTGAATCTTTGATATATGCAAAAGAGAAAAACTACAATACAATAATTTTTGATACTGCAGGCAGGCTTCATGTTGATGAACAAATGATGCTTGAAGTTTCAGACATTAAAAATATTGTTAATCCAAATGAGAGTTTGTTTGTTGTTGATTCTATGACGGGGCAGGATGCAGTTAATTCTGCAAAAGCCTTTAATGAAACTGTAAATTTTGATGGTATAGTTCTTACTAAATTGGATGGCGATTCAAGAGGCGGCGCTGCACTTTCAATCAGATCTGTTGTTGGTAAACCTATCAAGTTTATCAGTAATGGTGAAAAATTAGAAAATTTGGAAATTTTTTATCCTGATCGGCTTGCTTCCAGAATTTTGGGTAAAGGCGATGTTATATCCCTTGTAGAAAAGGCGCAAGCGTCATTTGAAGACTTTGAAACTGAAGAATTAGAAGAAAAGCTAAGAAAAAATAAATTTGATTTTGATGATTTTCTTAAGCAAATTAAAGTCATCAAGAAAATGGGTTCTTTATCTTCCTTGCTTGGAATGATTCCAGGACTTGGTGCTAAAATAAAAAATGCACCAATCGATGATAATGCATTGGTTAAAGTTGAAGCAATTATCAACTCAATGACTAAGGAAGAAAGAAGTACACCAAAAGTTTTGAACGGCAATCGCCGTAAAAGAATAGCAAGAGGAAGCGGTACATCAATACAGGATGTGAACCGTTTAATTAAGCAGTTTAGTGAAATGCAAAGAATGATGAGTAGTTTTTCTAAAAAAGGATTACCAAATTCGATGCGTAATTTTAAATTTAATTGATAATAGAGATAATATCCGGAGGATAATAATTTGGCTGTTAAGTTAAGATTGAGAAGAATGGGAAAAAAGAAACAACCCATTTACAAAGTTGTTGCTGCAGATGCACGCTCACCAAGAGATGGAAAATTTCTTGAGGCAGTAGGTATTTATAATCCACTGACAAATCCGCATACGATAGATTTGAAAGAAGATAGAATAAATTACTGGTTGGATAATGGTGCTCAGCCAACAGATACAGTAAATAGCTTGCTAAAACAAAAAGGTATTAACCTTAAGAGAGACATTGCTAAGCGCAAACTTCCCGAAGAAAAAGCAGAGGCTCTTTTAAAAAATTGGCAGGCAAATAAAGAAGCGGCTTCACAGAAAAAAACTGTAAAGAAAAAGAAAAAAGCTGATACTCAGGAAGCTAAAGCCGAATAGTTCCTGCTCAATAACTTTTTCGTTTCGATTATGGAATGGAGGTACGGCAGAGGTTACGGGTTCGACTTCTGAGATAGTCATTTAATAAATCTAAAATTTAAAAATGACTGTACATAACAACTTATTGACCCGGTTCATTATAGGAGGCTTCTATTATGAAAGAGTTTGTTGAGTTCATTGCAAAACAACTGGTTGATAATCCAGATGGTGTTGTAGTTGAAGAGAAATTATCGGAAGAAAAAAAGATAATTTTATCTTTAAAAGTTAATGCTGATGACATTGGCAAAGTGATAGGCAAGCAAGGCAAAACTGCTCAGGCTATGCGTACACTTTTAACAGCTGTGTCTGCTAAAGAAGGCAAGAGAGCAGTTCTTGAAATTGAAGATTAAGCATTCAAGTATTTTAATTGGATGAATATTATCTCATAGCAAAAATTCTTTCTGCCGGTAAGGACGGATTCGTTAAAGTTCAACTTGTTCCCGGATTAAATATTAATCTGGATTCAATTCATTTTGTGTACATTGACTTTTGGGATCAAAAAAAAACAATTGAGCTTGAAGAGATTCTAATCATCAAGCAATCTGTTTTTCTTAAGTTTAAAAATTTTGATGATGATAGAGATATTTCAGTTTTTATCGGCAGAAATGTCTTTATCGGCAAAAATGATTATGAAAATTTTGTAGATGATGTTTTTGTTAATCAGGATTTAATTGGGAGCAAAGTTTACAAGGGGCAGGATTTTTTAGGGATTGTAAGTGATTACTTTGAATCACCGGCAAATCCGGTTATTGAAGTTAGAAATGAAAATGGAAGTAATTTTCTAATTCCATATGTTGATTCTGTTTTTGAAAAAATCGATCCTGCGAATAAAATATTGATTTTAAATTCTGATTTTGGAATAGATGATGATGAAGATTGACATTATTTCTGCGGTACCGGAGCTTCTTGTCAGTCCGCTTAATACAAGCATTCTAAAAAGAGCTCAGGATAAGAAAAAAGTTAAAATTGAAATTCATAATCTTCGTGATTATGCATTTAATAAGCACAAACAAATTGATGATAAACCTTTTGGCGGCGGTGCCGGTATGGTACTTAAACCTGAACCGTTCTTTGAGTGTATTGAGAAGTTAAAAAGTGAAAGAAATTTTGATCATATAATTTTTGCCACACCAAAAGGAAAATTATTTGATCAGAGATATGCAAATAGATTATCTCTTGCAAAAAATATTTTGATAATTGCAGGACATTACAAAGAGATAGATGACAGAGTAAGAGAATATTTTGCAACTGATGAAATTTCAATCGGAAATTATGTTTTAACGGGAGGTGAACTTCCAGCACTTATTATTGCTGATGCAATTGTAAGATTAATACCGGGAGTTCTAAATGACAGTGAAGCAGCTCTTGATGATTCGTTTCAGGATGGTGATGTTGTTGAAGCACCATATTATACGAGACCTGCTGAGTACAAGGGAATGAAAGTACCGGAAGTATTGCTTTCTGGAAATGAAAAAGAAATTAAAAAGTGGAAACAAGAACAATCTAAAATCTTAACTGAAAAGTGGAGAAATTTTAATAATTAGCGGAGTATACAAATGATAGATCTAAATAAATTAGCACCTGAGCAGATTAAAACTGATATGCCTGATTTTAATCCCGGGGATCACATTCGCGTGCAGGTTAGGGTTATTGAAGGCGATAAAGAAAGATTACAATCTTTTGAAGGCGATGTAATAAGTATTCGCGGTTCAGGATTGAACAAAACTTTTATCGTAAGAAAAATGTCCAGCGGTGTTGGTGTAGAAAGAATTTTCCCTTTTAACTCACCAAAAATTGCAAAAGTTGAAGTACTTAAGCAGGGTGATGTAAGAAGAGCTAAACTTTTCTATCTAAGAAATCTTTCGGGTAAAGCTGCAAGAATTAAAGGTAAAAAACCTTAACACTAAATATAGTAAGCCGCTAAACTCAGCGGCTTTTTTATTCTATGAAGACAAAAATATTACTTCCTAAAAACGTTTTTTCCAAGATATTTCTATCAGAATTAAATCTTTATGATAATGTCGTTGTTGAATTTCATCCGGCATCTATAATTTCTAAAAAATTGTTGCTGGAAGAAAACTCAATTGGTTTAATTCCTACATTAGACTTGCTGACATCTAAAGATCTGTTTGTCTCGTCCAAAATTGGTATATCTTTTAATGCGCTTCTATCAAATTCATACATTCACTTTAAGGAAGGGCAGGAAACATTAGAGCAAATAATTCTTAAGGGTGACGTAACAACTAATGAAATTATTTTGAGTAAAATTCTATTTAAAGAATTTTATGATGTTGATGTTACGCCGACTTTAGTGAAAGATGAAACAACTCAATTAAATGATAACACGCTCATTGTTGGAGATGAAAATTATGAGAAGGATTTATTCTTAAACGGATTAAGTTTTGCAGAAGAAATAATTGAATTACTGGATGCCCCTTACGTTAATTTTATTCTTGCCGGTTCATCAGAAAATCTGCTAAAGGATTTTGCAGAAAAACACAGAGATGAATTACTGAATGGACATACAGAGGATTATTCAAAACTGCTTATAGGTATTACTCAAACTTCGATAGAATTTATTTCAGTAAATATCCAGCATATAGTTTTCGATCTTGAAGATCAGGATCTTGAAGGAATTAAATTACTAATGCAGTTACCGTATTTTCATGGGATTCTTAAGGATATGATTGATATTAAGTTTGTTTGAAATGATTAAAATTTCAATTTTCAACTAACGATAGCTTACTTGTCTTTAAATAATCCCTAAATTGTTTTCTATCTGATATCACTTCGTTATGAGTTAACTCAGTGTGAATGAATATTAATCTATTATCAGTTAGATCATTTATTTTTAATGTACTTTCTTCTGTTCTAAAGTATGGAATCTTCCATCCATCAAAATCTTGCATTAAATTTTCTGTTTCATTCTTTGTACCGCCTTGATCGGTATAAATATTTATAAATCGACCCTTAAAATTTTCAATCCAATGAACAAATTTTTCTGTTTGTCCGTAAAGAGCATCAAATAAAATTACATCGGAAATATAATTTGTATAACCGCCACGCATTATGCAAAATGAAATAACACGATAAGCCCCGCTGTGACCAGCTAAAATAATATTTCCAACCTTTGTGGATTTGAACTTTGCATTTTCCCTTAAAAACTTTAGCACATCATCAATCAAATTTTTTAGACCATCTTTTTCTTCCAACCTTCCGCCGTAAGAATCCGGAGAGTTTTTTGGTCCTTCCGGGAAAACAAATATTGCATTCTTATTACTTTCAGAAAATTGTTCGATAAGATTAAACTGGGTGCAGGCACTATCAATGTTATTATTCCATCCGTGGAAGTAAACCACCATATCTATTTTTTCCGTTTTCTTAAATCCTATGGGAATAAATATTGCAACACTGCTGTCACTATAATGTTCTTTGGCCGAATATGGTTTATCATCATATACGTGTCCATTAGTTCTATCTGGATGTGGAAACGGTGCGGATGAGAATTGGGGAACGAACATATCTCCAAGATGAGCATATCTTTCTGTAAGTGATTGTGAATGTGAAATTTGAGAGCAGATTATTCCAAAAGCCACAATTAAAGTAAAATATTTTATCATGTTTTTAAACTAATTTAAAAACCTCCGAGGTCATCTAAAACCTCGGAGGATTGTTTGACTTTGTTAAAATAAATTTTTGTTGGATTTATAGATTAAATCTCTACATGACTTACACTAATTACATTAGCATTTTCACTTATCTTCTTAAGCATATCAGCGGTGGCAGCGTTTTGTAATTTCATTGTACAGCAGGCTGCAATTCCGCCTTCAAAAATTATGTTTTCAATTTCTTCAATATTAATGTGTCCGCTTCTTATCACATCAAGTACGCTTGCAAGTACACCGGGTTTATCGTAATGCTTAACAACAAGCTGATAGTGTGCATCAGTTATTTTTGCTCTGTTAACCCAATGTTCAATAACCCCGCTGTGAACAAATTTCTTAATTATGTTTATTGTTTCTTCAGCAACTGCATCCTGTGCTTGCTCTGTGGAAGCTCCGATATGATGTGTTACATAGACGTTTGGATTGTTTTGCAATTTAGATGAAACTTCTCCGGCTTTTCCTTCCGGTTCACCGTTAAATACATCACAAGCATAACGGATATTTTTTTCTTTTATTGCTTCAAGAAGATCATCTTCAACAATTACATCCTGGCGCGAAGTGTTAATCAGGTAAGCTCCATTCTTCATATAGCTAAATAACTGTTTATTAAATAATCCTTTAGTTTGCGGTGTTGCAGGAAGATGAATTGTAACTATATCACACAATGGAAGTAGTTGATCCATTTCACTAAAATCTTTAATCTGCACGCCTTCAATTCGTGTAATATCTTTTCCGTAAACATTCATTTCAAAAGCAAGAGCACGTTTTGCAACTTCTTTACCAATGTTACCAACACCAATTAGTCCAAGTGTTTTTCCTTTTAATCCTTTACCTTTGGAATATTTGTCTTTATTCCACACGCCTTTATTAAAATCATTAACATTATCAGGAATAAAGCGATCAAGTGAAATCATCAATCCTATTGCAAGTTCTGCAACTGCAACAGCATTCATACCGGGACAGTTTGTTACATAAATCCCTTTTTTATTTGCGGCGGCAATGTTGATGTTATTAACTCCTGAGCCCGCACGAATAATTAAATTTAGTTTTGTTCCTTTATTAATTGTTTCTTCATTAACCACAGTTGAGCGAACAACAACAATATCAACGTCTTTGGCTGCTTCCGGAAGATCTTTCTCACCGAGTTTTGGGTTGTATATTACTTCAAGATCAAGATCTTTCATTTGCTGGATATACTTATCCGGAAATTTATCTGCTACTAATACTTTGAGTTTCATTTTAACCTCTTTGTTATTATTTAAATTCAATTTTCATCCTGAGCGAAGACGAAGGATGACTAACTATTGATTTAACAAAAGCCACACTTCGACTACGCTCAGTGTGACAAATGATTTTTTAATTATGGCTCACCCGGGAATGATTCTACAAATTTTATTTTTATATCTGGAAATGAATCAACTATTTTAATTTTTAAATCTGGAAAAGATTCCACTATCTGCCATTTACCGCAATCATCAGGGAATGAATTTACAAGTTCAACTTTCAGATCAGGGAATGAATCAACTATTTGAACTTTAATATCCGGAAACGATTCCACGAATTTTATTTTACCGTAAAGCGGAAAACCATTGAATGTGCAATTATCAAAATCTATTTTGTTATTGTCTTGCGCATATGACAATGGTGAAAAAATCTGTGCAAACAAAACGAAAATAAAAACTGTTGAAACAGTTTTAACTATGCTAATTATTTTGTTCTCCCCCGACTTAAGTCGGGGGTTAATATTTCCTTTATTCATAATTAACCGTTTCAACGGTTTACAAAACTATTTTAACATTGGAATTTTTACATTCCATTTTTTTGCGTTATCAATTGCTTGTTGATAACCTGCATCAGCGTGGCGCATAATACCCATGCCGGGATCGTAAGTAAGAACTCTTTCTAATCTTTCTTCAGCTTCTTTTGTTCCATCAGCAACCACAACCATTCCTGCATGAATTGATTTTCCAATTCCAACTCCGCCACCGTGATGAACAGAAACCCAACTTGCACCACCGATCGCATTTAACAATGCATTAAGAATTGGCCAATCGGCAATTGCATCACTTCCATCAATCATACCTTCTGTTTCTCTATTTGGTGAGGCAACTGATCCGCAGTCAAGATGATCTCTGCCAATTACAATTGGAGCTTTAACTTTCCCATCAGCAACAAGCTCGTTAAATATCTTTCCCATCTTTGCACGTTCACCAAAACCAAGCCAGCAAATACGCGCAGGCAATCCCTGGAAGTGAACTTTCTTCTGTGCCATATCAATCCAGTTGAGAAGCTGTTTGTTTTCCGGAAAAGCTTCTCTTATTGACTGATCAGTTACATAAATATCATTTGGATCACCGCTTAGTGCAGCCCAGCGAAATGGACCTTTGCCATCACAGAAAAGCGGACGAATAAATTCCGGTACAAATCCTGGAATATCAAAAGCATTTGTTAACCCATTTTCTTTTGCTTCGCCGCGAATGTTATTTCCATAATCAAAAACTACTGAACCGCGTTTTTGAAATTCTAACATTGCTTCTAAATGCTTTACAACAGTTTTACGCGATAAGGAAATATATTTTTCCGGATTTGACTTTCTTAGAGCAAAAGCTTCTTCAAAACTCATCCCCATTGGAACGTAACCATTTAACATATCATGAGCAGAAGTTTGATCTGTTACAATATCGGGAATTATTCCACGTTTTAAAATTTCATGATGAACTTCACCGGCATTGCCAATCAAACCAACAGAAACTGCTTCTCCTTTTGATTTTGCACCAAGAACAATTTTTAATGCTTCATCAAGATTATCTGTAATAACATCTGTGTAGCCGGTATCAATTCTCTTTTGAATTCTTGAACGATCAACATCAACACCAAGAAATGCTGCACCATTAAAAGTTGCGGCAAGCGGTTGAGCTCCGCCCATTCCACCTAAACCTGCAGTTAAAACAAATCTGGCTTTAAGTGATCCACCAAAATATTTTTTAGCAGCTTCTGCAAACGTTTCGTAAGTACCTTGCAAAATTCCCTGTGTGCCGATATAAATCCAGCTTCCTGCAGTCATCTGTCCATACATTGTTAATCCAAGCTGTTCAAGTCTACGGAACTCATCCCATGTCGCCCAATCGGGAACAAGCATCGAATTTGAAATTATTACTCTTGGTGCATTTGTATGTGTTTTGAAAATTCCAACTGGTTTTCCGGATTGAACTAAAAGTGTTTCATCATTTTCTAAATTCTTTAATGAATTTATTATTGCTTCATATGCTTCCCAGTTGCGTGCGGCTTTTCCTCTTCCGCCATAGACAATTAACTCTGCCGGATTTTCTGCAACATCTGGATGAAGATTATTCATCAGCATTCGCATTGCCGCCTCTTGAATCCAGCCTTTGCAAGAAATCTTATTGCCTGTTGGTGCGATTATATCTTTATGATCTATTAACATTATTAATCCTTAAAATACTTTTCCAGTATACTATCATATTGTTTAAATAATGATTTGTAAATCCATTTTTTTAAGAACCAGCTTTTCTTCATTTCTTTTTTCATAAACTCAGAGTTTTGTTTTAGCTGGTGCGTCAATCTTGTCTTCTCATCCTTTGTGAATTTAACAACATCATCTCCTTGATTAAGTTTCCCAATTATCGAATTAAAAGCTTTTTCTTCAGCAAAAAATCTGTTATCACCCGATAGCTGCTTTAATGCCTGCTTACAAAAATTAGTTAATAATTTTTTCTCGTTTTTATCGAATTCAAAATTATAATTAGCGAACAGTTTTTTCATTTTATCCTTTTACATTATTAAATGATAATATTTTTTCTCTCATTTTTTGATATCCGGGTTTGATTACATTGTAGATGTAATGCAGTCTTTCTTTGTATGGAATGAAGGCTGATTTCATTGAGTTGATCGTTATCTTTTCAAAATCTTCAAAGTTCAAATTGAAATATTGAATAGCTGTTAAAAACTCTTTTGTCATTGTTGTATCACTCATCAGTCTGTCATCAGTATTTATCGTAACGCGGAATTTTTCTTTATATAAAATCCCAAATGGATGATTTTCTAATTTATCAACTGCACCCGTATGGAGATTACTAAGCAAACAAATTTCTAATGGAATTCTTTTATCCAAAACGTACTGAGCAAGATCGCCAAATTTTACAACACCACCATTTGCATCAAGCACTATATCTTCAAGCAATCTTGTTGCATGACCAATTCTATGAGCACCGCACCATTGTATTGCCTGCCAGATTGAATCTTTACCAAATGCTTCGCCAGCATGTATTGTAATATTAAAATTGGCTCGTTGGATATATTGAAAAGCTTCGATATGTTTTTTAGGCGGATAGCCGCCTTCTTCACCTGCAAGATCAAAACCAACAACTCCATCATTTCTAAAATTTACGGCAAGTTCTGCAATATCAACAGTGTCTTTCATATTTCTCATTCCGCAAAGTATTAAGCCGTATCCAACACCAAAATCCTTTTTACCTCTTTCCAATCCGGCAAGCACAGCATTTACAGAATCTTCATAATACAATCCTTTCGTTCGATGATAGACAGGCGCAAATCTTGTTTCAACATAAACAACGCCGTCGTTATACATGTCTTCCATCATTTCATATGCAATTCGTTCCAATCCTTCTTTTGTTTGCATAACTGCTGTGGTGTGTTCAAATCCCTGCAAGTATTCTACAAGATTCCCTTTGTTTGCCCCTCGATGAAACCAATCGGCTAGTTCGGTTGGATTTTTTGTAGGAAGTTTATCGTACTTAAGTTCTTCCGCAAGATCAATAATAGTCTGCGCTCTAACGCCGCCGTCGAGATGATCATGAAGTAGCACTTTGGGTATAGTTTTGATAATCTGTTCAGTGGTCACAATAAACCTCTTTTTTGTTACCAAAAAATATCCTTTTAAGCAGGTAAAATCAATTTAAATAAGCGTATAAACACGCAAGAAATGCCTATATATTTTAAAAAATGTTTGTATCTTTGAATCATAAAATTACAATTCTATTTACAAGGGAATTTATTTTTTACTTATAAACGGAGAAAAAATGAAACAATCAAAATTGTTCGTAATAGCATTTCTTATGCTAAGTATGCTTTTTGTGGGATATCAATGTGGTTCTACAGAAATTACAAGCGCTAAATTATACATACAGCAAAAAAATTATGACAAGGCGATCGAAGTATTACAAAAAGAAATCACTAAAAATCCTAAAAGTGATGAGGGTTATTATTTATTAGGATATGTTCAGGGAGAACAGGGAAATTTTAATGAGATGGTTGATAGTTATGATAAATCACTGGCAATCAGTAAAAGTTTCGAAAAAAATATTAACGATTCAAGAAAATATTTTTGGGCACAGGCATTCAATCGCGGTGTTAGTTTATATCAAAGGGGTGTAAAGTCTACTGATCCTGACAGTCAAAAAGTATTTTATGATAAATCTATCGCAGATTTTCAATCAGCACTTAGCATAGAACCAGATTCAGCCGATACATATAAAAATCTTGCATTTGTATATTTAAGCAAAGGTGATAACGAAGCAGCAGTTGAGCCGCTTAAACAATTAATTGCACGTGAACAGTCTCTTGACGGATATAAATTTTTAGGTGAAATTTATTATGTAAATGGAACAAATCTTAAAGCTCAGGAAAAGAATGATGAAGCCAAAGTTGAATTTAACAAGAGTATTGATGTTCTAGAGGAAGGGTTAAAACTTTATCCTGACAATGCTGAAATGTTAGTTACTCTGTCAACAGCATATATTGGTGCTGATAGAGGCAGTGAAGCTATAGAAAAATACAAAAAACTTGTAGAAGCTAAACCTGATGATAAGAACATAAGATATAATTATGGTGTTCTTTTATTAGGTGCTGATGATTTTGAAGGTGCTGAAACTCAATTTAAAAAAGCTATAGAAATAGATCCTGCTTACGATAACGCAATTTATAATCTTGGTGTTACTTATCTAAAATGGGGAACCTATCTTAACAAAAAAGCTGATGAAGAAGGAAAAGTTAATGATGAATATAAAGCAAAATATCAGATGGCTTTACCTTATTTAGAAAAAGCTGTTGAAATGCCTGATGCTAATGCACAGACCTGGGAACTATTAGGAAAAGTATATTCAGTTCTCGGTATGAATGATGATGCAACAAAAGCTTTTAACAAAGCTGATGAGATGAGATAGTTAAAATTATGGATCACAATAAACCTCAGCCACAGGGACAACAGTTAAATATTGAGCTTGGTGAAAAAGAAGCTGAAGGAATCTATTCCAATCTTGCTATTATTTCACATTCACCAGCAGAATTTATTATTGATTTTACTCGAATTGTTCCTGGTGTTCCTAAAGCAAAAGTTTACAGCAGAATTATCACAACACCGCAGCATGCAAAAATGCTTATGAAAGCTTTGATGGATAACATTGATAAGTTTGAAGCAAAGTTTGGTGAGATTAAAATTGATTCTGCGCCAAATCAGATGTTTGGTTTTGTTCCGCCTAAGAGCAGTGAAAAGGTAAACTAAGTTTTCTGATTATATTTTTTATAAAGCCGGTTAAATTTAGCCGGCTTTTTTATATATGCAAATTAAAAATCAATTATTCTTTTGCCCGCCACAGGTTAACCGCTGCCGCTGCTATAAATAGAAAATTAGCTAACCACGCTGTTATTATTGGATTTAATGCTCCGTTTTTTCCAAAGGCTTGACTTACTTTCATAAAAACTAAATATAAAAATGTTACAAGAATGTTTAATCCAACTTGTGAAGCAATACCGCCTTTTCTTTTATTTGCAGAAATGGGCAAACCAAACAAAACAACTATTACACTTGTCATCGCAAAAGCAATTCTTGAATGATACTCGATTAATGTGGAGGTAGGATCATTGCCCGCATTCTTTTGTGAAATGATAAGATTATCTAATTCAGAAAGATTCATCTCAGATGGACGGGTTTGTTTTTGAAGAAGATCAGCAGGAGAGAAATTTAAGTTTGGTATTTCTAACGATGTAAAGTAATCTGCACTCTGATGTATCCTATCGAAATCTCGTTTAATTCCGTTATTTGCAATCCAAATATTTTTTAATGTATCATAAGATAAGCTTACAGCATCGATTCTGGATTGCATTTGCTTTAAATCGGTTGCATTAAAATCCTGAATACTGACTCTGTTTGCTCTATTTGAATTATAATCAAAAAATGAAATGCTTATTATTCTCTGCTTAGAATCTTGAAAATAAATATTGCTGCCTGAAAAACTAATATTCTTTTTAAGATATTCCTGTTCAATGTTTAACTTGGTTTTATTAGCCATTGGAACGACATAACCGCTAAAATAAACCGAGAATAAACTTATAAGAATTGTTGTAATCACAAATGGGAGCATAAATCTATAAAGGCTAACACCGCTTGCTTTAATTGCAGTCAACTCGCTTAAGTTGGCAGCTTTGCCTGCTGTAAAAAGAGCCGCAAATAAAACTGCAACGGGAGTCATTAACCTTATTATCTCAGGTGAAAAAACAATGTAATAGTGAATGATTTTTAATGCAGGCACGCTTTGATCGATAAAATCATCCAGGTTTTCCATTGCATCAATTACAATAAAAATAAATGTGAATCCAAGTAAACCAAAAACAATAGTTTGAAGAAATTGCTTGATTAAATATTTATCAATTATTTTCATCTGCAGCAGCAATATCTTTTTGTCTGAATTTTTTTGGTATAAGTTTCTTGAAAAATGTAAACGTAATTGTTTTAGCTTCTTTATTTGTTTTGATTGTTAGAATCATTCCAACAATTCCCAAAACAATGTTGGCAGCCCACATTCCAATAAACGGGGAGAAGAATCCACGTTCAGATAATTTTTCTCCACCGATTAAAAAAGCCCAATAAATTAAAAAGAAGAATAAACTGATACCGGCTGCAACACCAAATCCACCTTTGCGCACCATTACACCCAATGGAGCCCCAATAAGTATAAAAATTATACAAGCACCCGGCAATGCATACTTCTTGTAAATTTCAACTTCATATTTTTCAAGTTCACGTTTTGACCACTCGACCCTATTAAAGTTGGATAGTACAATATTTTTTACAGTTTTTACTTTTTCAATTGCCCGCAGGTAAACCAGTTCTGGGTTTGTGCCCAAATTATTTTTAGCTGCACCTTTAACATTTGCAGTATCTACAAACAAATTTCTGTTAACTTCTTTGTTTAATGCGAGTGTGTTTTCTTTTAGGATAGTCTTAATACTATCTGTAATGATCCGCATATCATTAACGCTTAGCTCTCTTTCACCGCGGGAAGTCGGGCCTGATTGCTGAAAAGAAAACTGATCACCAGACATTGCTATAATATGTTTTTCAAACTCAAGTTTTCTGTATAATGTAGTATTCTGAACATCTGATTCATGAATTTCGCCATGATATAAATCCATAAGTAACTTTGTTTGATCCCCTGAAAAAAAAATTTTACCGCTATCAGCAGTTACTACATTTATCTTGGCACCATTTGAATAATCATAAATTGTTATCTGATATAACCAGTTAGTTTTTTGATCAATCGATCTAACTAGAATTGCATAGTTGTTAACTTCTTGAGAAAAGAAACCAGGTTCTAAAGATAGCGTTGGTTTTGTTCGTGATATATCACTCATTAATATTTTTGCCTGATGATTTGCATCAGGAAGTACATCATCATTAAACATAAAAAGAAGAATTGCTACAACTATGCTAGCAACAAATGGCGGAAACATCATCTTGTAAAGACTTATTCCGGATGATTTCATAATCGTTACTTCGTTATTCTGGCTAAGATTTCCAAATGCCATTAAAGTAGCAACTAAGGAAGCCATCGGAACAACAAGAACAACCATCCAGGAAAGATTGTAAGCAATAAGTTTTGTTATTACCCAGCTATCCAAGCCTTTCCCGACTAATCTATCTGCAAATTTCATCAAAAACTGAAGCAGAAAAATGCACATAAGTGTGATTAATGAAAATACGAAGGGTATGAAATGAGCTTTTAATATGTATCGGAATAAAATCATTGATCAAAGATAGCTAACGAATAAAAGTTTAACAAGAAGCCTATTTTGACAGTGTGATGAATAGATTATACTTATATTTGAAACACAATTTTTCTATTTTATTTATTTTTTAAAATGACCCGAGTACTAATTTTAATCTTTATAATTTTACTTGATTTTTTTGTAGCTGCACAAAATAAAAATATAAATTTACTCCCGGATAAAAACTTTCCGCTTTGGCTAAAAACTGAACAAACAAGAACCTATCAAACTTCAGGAATTGCTTTTATAAAGAGTGAGTGTGATAAAAAATATTTTCTTCTTGCTGATGACATTGGATTTATACACCTGCTCACTTTAGAAAGCGATACAATTTATAGTATTGATAGTATTTCATTTACTAATAATTCTGATAAGTATCTGGAGTCTTTTCCCAAGAAAGATTTTGAAGAAATCGTTTATGATGAGAGCACAGATAATGTGTATTTATCAATAGAGGGTAATGGAAAAGATTTTAATGATCATGTTGGAATTTATAAACTGATATTTAAAGATAATGATGTGCTTTCTAAACAAGTTATTTTAATAGAAAAGATAAATTTTAAACCAGCAGATATTTTTTATAAATATACAAACTGGAATACGGGTTACGAAGGGGTTGCATTAGATAATAATTATTTTTATTTAGGATTGGAAGGATTTGTAAATAATTACCAGTTTGCAGATAGCACAGTAATCTTTATAGCTAATAAATCGCATCTGAATATTATTAAAACGATTAGTACAAAAAGTTTAGGTATTCATACAATTTGCGGCTTATTTTCTGATGAAGATTATTCGTTGTGGGGAATTGATAGAAACAGCAGAACCATATTTCATATCCTGTTTGATACGGAATTTAATATAATTAGTTTTTCAAAATTTGAAGGGACAACATTAATACCTGGTTATCACAGTCTAAATTATTTACCATCCTACGAAAGCATTACATTGGATGATGATGATAATATTTATATTATTGATGATCCCTGGAAAGAAGTATTTGTACCTGAAGAAGAAATTTTAGATAAACTTGATGTTGAGACAATTAACAACTTTGAAGAATACATTCCAATAATATTTAAGTACAAAATAACACAACCCTAAGGAGAAAATAATTGAAAGAAGTAATTGGTTACATTGAGAATAACCGGGGCAGATATATTGACGAGCTAAAGGATTTTTTAAGAATTCCAAGTATCAGTACTTTGGCTGAAAATAAATCTGATATGCAAACAGCAGCTAAGTTTGTTGCAGATAAGTTTAGAGATGCAGGACTAAATAAAATTGAAATTTTTCAAACTGAAGGTCATCCATTAGTTTATGGTGAATGGCTTGGTGCACCTGGAAAACCAACAGTTTTAATTTATGGTCACTATGATGTTCAACCAGTTGATCCAATTGAACTTTGGTCATCACAGCCATTTGAGCCGACAATTGTAGGCGATAATATTTTTGCGCGTGGTGCTACGGACGATAAAGGTCAAATGTACATGCATATTAAAAGTGTTGAGGCATATTTTAAAACTCACGGCAGTCTTCCACTAAACGTAAAATTTTTAATTGAAGGGGAAGAAGAAATTGGAAGTACAAATCTTTCTGTATTTCTTAAAAACAACACGGAATTATTAAAATGTGATTCAGTATTAATTTCTGACACAGCTTTATTCGCACCCGGAGTTCCAACTATAACTTATGGATTGCGCGGATTGTGTTATATGGAAATTGAAGTTACTGGTCCTTCACGTGATCTTCATTCAGGTACATTTGGCGGCGGGGTTCCAAATCCTATAAACGTGCTTACAAAAATGATTTCTCAATTGGTTGATAAAGACGGTAAAATAAAAATTGCCGGATTTTATAATGATGTTTTAAAGTTAACTAAAAAAGAAAGAGAAAATTTTAAAGCACTGAAATTTTCTGAAAAAGAATGGGGAAAAGCAATCGGTCTAAAGCATCTAACCGGTGAAAAAGGTTATACAACGTTAGAAAGAATCTGGGCAAGACCAACTTTGGATTGTAACGGTATTTGGGGCGGGTTTACAGGTCAGGGAGCCAAGACGGTTATTCCAACAAAAGCTTCAGCAAAAATAAGTATGCGCCTTGTCCCTCATCAGGATCCAAAAAAAATTGAAAAACTTTTTGAGAAGCACATAAAAAAAATTGCTCCAAAAGAAGTTAGTGTTAAAGTTACAGGTTTGCATGGTGGTTACCCTGTTATAACTCTTTTAGATGACAAAGCTACGATCGCAGGTGCAAAAGCAATGCAATTAGCATTTGGAAAGAAAACTGTTTTTATGAGAGAGGGCGGATCCATTCCGATTGTTGTTGAATTTGCAAACAGATTAAATGCTTCACCAGTATTAATGGGATTGGGATTGAATACAGAAAATCTTCATTCGCCGAACGAACATTTTAATTTAAATCACTTTCAACTTGGAATAAAAAGTTCTGCTTATTTTCTTGATGAGTTTTCTAAATAGCTGTTTTATTATAAGACTTATCTAAATTTTTTATGCCTCAGAGTTTGATTTAATGAAATTCTGAGGCTTTTTTTTGATTTTTTCTGAGGCATAAATCTTGAGCAATTTGTGCATCTATGTTAAAGAAAATTAAACTATCATCACTTATTTATCCAATAATTCTTCTGATTTTGTTATTGCTGTTGAGCTGTGAGCATAAAACAAAACCTGATGATAATAGGATAAACTACAATGAGCAGGCTGCTTTTGATCAGAATAAAGATGCTGAAATTCAACGATACAATCTCGAGTTAAAAAAAAAAGAGTCTAAAAACAGATACCCTTGCGACACAATAGCAGTAATTGAACACATCTTTGATAATTATCCAGCCGGCACTTACTTACTTGAATTTGATCGAACAACTACATACAATATTCCCAAACCAGCCGTTATTTATTTTACAGATAAAGATGGAAGCAAATTTGTTTTTACAGTAATTGCTACTTCAAGAGCCGGCGAAAGACTGATTGAACCAACAAACGTAATTGGCTACGATCAGAGTTTTATTGATCTGGATAGCACAAAACTCGGCACTCCGTTTTTATATTTGGTTTTATTTGAATGCAGTGGTGAAAACCTTATCAAACAATGGGAAGCACCAATTCCATCCCACGGCGGTTTTAACAGCATTACACTAAAAAAATGGAATTATAACGGTACGTATTATCTGGAAAATTATTTCCATTACGCACAAGGAGTTGGTCATATTAATTACAACTACTTTTTAATTGATAATATCCGCAATTATCCTCATTTGTTGATGACTTACAAAGGAACAAGTTTTAAAAGAACTTTAGCAAATGTTAACAATGATAAATTTCCTGATTACTACGAACATATCTTCTACAACCTAAATGATAAGGTTTATTCTAAGGATTCAGTTGCATTCAAATGGAGTGCGAAGGATACACTTTATATCAACACAAAGAACCAAAAACAGACTCGCCGTTATTAATTTTTTTCTTATCTTTGCGCACGGAATTTTCCCGATTTCTTATCCGAAAAACAATAGATACAATGGAGTAATAATGTTCGAGTTGACTAATACAAATTCAGATATGATATCATTTTTCATTTCACTCGGTGCTAAAACAGAATTGATTAATGAAGTAACTCATATTAAGAGTTATGTTTCTCTTGATGAGGAGGTTTATAGTCTTAATAATGGAGTTGCATTAAAGTACATGAATACTTCATCAATAATTGAGTTAAAAGGAACTGATTCTTTAGATTTTCTTCATAGAATATCCACCAATTCAATGAAAAATCTAAATAAAGAAGAAGTAAAGAAAACAATATTTACATCAGAAAAGGGAAGAATAATTGGTGTTTCTACTGTAATGAATTTTGAAAGCTATATTCTTTTAATAACAGGTATTCATAGCAAGCAAAAAACGATGAGCTGGATAAATAAATACATTATCGGGGATGATGTAAAACTTAGTGAAGCGAGTCATCGTTTTAATTTATTTGAAATTGTTGGTCCGCAATCTGAATCATTTCTATCTCTATTTGTAGGTGATGCTTTGAATAATGTTCCAGGCAACTCATTCAGAGTGGTTAGTGCGGATGGACTATTATTCTTTTTAGCCAGACTTATAGATGAAAATGGATTACAAAAATTTTGGATACTTGCTGAGCAGGAAAACGGGAAGAAATTAGTAAGTACTATGATTGAGAATAAAGGTCCATTTGATTTTAATCTGGTTGGTGAGGATGCATATAACGTTTACAAAATTGAGAACGGAATCCCTTCTGACCCAAATGAATTAAATGATTTATATAATCCGCACGAAGCAAAAATTATAAATCTTGTTGACTTTAAAAAAGGATGTTACATCGGACAGGAAGTTATTGCAAGATTAGATACTTATGATAAAGTTCAAAAACAATTAGTCGGTGTATGTTTTTCTGAATCTATTGAAACTAATGAGATCTTTACTTTGTTGGACAATGAAAGTAATGAAGTTGGCGCCGTTACTTCTATTGCCTATTCTCCAATTAGGAAAAAGAATATTGCTTTAGGATATTTGAAAAAATCATTGGCATTGCAAGGTAATAAAGTAACCGCTAAAAATGGAACTAAATCTATGGAAGTTATAATACACGAGCTTCCGTTTAAGAAATAAATTAAAATGAAAATATATACCAAGACAGGTGATAAAGGTGAGACCGGATTATTTGGCGGAGAACGAGTATCAAAAAATAATTTAAGATTGAATGCTTATGGCAGTATTGATGAGCTAAATTCGTTTTTAGGTTTAGCTATTTTTGAAGTTAAAAGCAGTGAGATAAAAGATGTTCTTAATGATCTTCAAAACAAATTATTTGTTTTGGGATCAGATCTTGCAACACCGGAAACAGAAAAAAATAAAAAATTAAATATTACACGGTTGCCAGATTCTTATATCTCAGAAACTGAACAGACTATTGATAAATATGAAGCGCAATTAGATGAACTTAATAACTTCATTTTGCCCGGTGGCAGTAAAGGTTCAGCATTATTACATATCTGCCGTACAATTTCACGTCGTGCAGAAAGAGAAGTAGTGGCATTAAAAAATACCGAGTATATCGGTGAAAACATTATTATATTTTTAAACAGATTATCTGATCTGTTTTTTGTTCTTTCACGTTTTGAGAATAAGTACTCAAACATTCCAGACACAAAATGGATTCCGTAATTTTAAAGTTTTGCTGACTTCTAATTTTCTTTTTCCTTCTGAAGACAGCTGACTGAGAACTGATTACGGGGGTGAATTTTGGTTTCGACGGGATTAACGAGACTTAGGACTGCATACCGTGTTCCCCGAATACACGTAAATGAATTGGGAAAAAACAATAAATGGCGAATCTAATTACGCCCTTGCTGCTTAATTAATAGTTAACAGCCGTTCAACTTATCCTCTTGTATCGGGCTGGGATTGAACGACGTTTAGATACAATAGCTGATTCTGTCTCTTGCGCAGGAAAGGCGAAATAACAGCAAGTAGGCTTTAAGTGATCTTTGTCTGTTTGGCAGCTTAAAGTCAAAAATGAAATAGACTATGTATGTAGATGTTCTTTGGATCATAATTTCGGACGCGGGTTCGACTCCCGCCACCTCCACCCGATAGGATTTTGAGAGATTTACAAAAACTCTAAAGCTCGTTTATTATTCATAATCGGGCTTTTTTTGTTTTGTAGTGTTTGACTATGCCTCATAATGTACTATATTTGTGTATGAATAGTGTAAGTAAAGGTTCGAAAAGAAATTTTCAACAGTTGGAAGGGCTTAAAGATGGAAATTTATTTTTATCTCGATTCTAATAAAAACAACAAAAACACAAAAAAGACTATTTACTGTTATGTAAGGGAGGGAAGGGAAAAGCCTTTAATATTCAATACAAGGGAAAAGGTCAATCCGCTTAACTGGAATAAGATCACAAAGAGAGCTATCACAACCGGAAAAGGAAAGTTTGACGGTTCAAAGGAATTGAATCTATTCTTAGATTCATTTGAAAACAAGATTAAGAAAGTAATAAGGGAAATTAAAACCGATAATATTTCGATTGAGTTTGATGAGATTAAAAGAAAATTACTGGAAAAGTTTTCTAACAAATCAACATCAAATCTTTTTGATGCACTTGATCTATTTATAAAGGTTAGGAAAAATGATTTAACAGAGGGCACGCTCACAAAGTTTACTAACCTCAAAAAACATCTTACCGACTTTCAAAACAAAAATTATATTAAACTAAGTTTTGGAGCTATTGATTTATCGTTTTATGATTCATTTGTAAACTATTTAATCTATGGTAAAAAAGAGAATAAATTAAATAGTAACTCAGCTTATAAAAATATTGCACTCCTTAAAACCTTCTTAGCGTGGAGCTATGATAGAGGGCTAAATAAATATGATTATTTCAGAAAGTTTAAGAAGAAAGAATTTTCAGTTGATATTGTTACATTAAACGAAAAGGAACTTGATAAACTTGAAAATTTAGATTTATCAGATAAAGAAAATTTACGGTTAGATAAAACAAGAGATTTATTTTTGTTTGCATGCTACACCGGTGCGAGATTTAGCGACATCTTCAATATTAACCGATCTGACATTAAAGAAAATGTTTGGTATTTAAGACAGGTTAAAACCAAAGCCACAACAGAAATTCCTTTGATTGATAAGGCTGTTAATATCCTTAAGAAATATGAACTTTATGAAAAGCCCTTACCAGTAATTACAAATCAAAAATTAAATCAATACTTAAAAGACCTTTGTAAAAAAGCAAAGTTATTTGACACCGTAAGAATAACAGAGCAAAAAGGGAATCAGTCTATTGAAACTGAATATCAGAAATATGAACTAATTACAACACACACGGCAAGGCGAACCTTTATAACTCTATCACTTACTAAAGGAATGAACTCGCAAATTGTTATGAGTATAACCGGACATAAATCTTACAGCTCGTTTAAGAAGTATGTAAACCTTGTTACAACCGATAAACAAAAAGCACTTAAGGAAACGTGGGAAAAGAAACCGCTTAAGTTAGTTGAAATTAAAACCGCTTAAGCTATCTATATGATAACAGAAAAAGAAAGAATAGAAAAACAGTTATTAAATAGAGATGACCTCAATAAATACGAACATACTATTTATAAAAAAGTATTTTCAGATTTGAATGAAGCCTATAAAAAAGTATTTCTAATAATTTACGATTGTTACCATTTAAGATTTATCAATTTCTTTCATAAAAACATTAATCATTATTTCCCTTCATTATTTTATAGTGAATTGACTGAAAAATTTATTAGTAAGTTTTTACTTGCTGAGTTAAACGGTACTAAAGAAGATGATTTTTATATTTTGTGCTTTGAATATGCAAAAAAAGAAAATGCAGATTTACAAAGGTTAGTTAAAAAGAATAAGAATGGTTCTAAATCAAAGGAAATTAGAAAAATATTTGAACAAAAATATTTAAGTGAATATCTGAATAAAATTGAATTTGTTTTTTTCTATGATGAAAACGTCAATCAAAATTTTAACATAGCTGAAATGAAATATTACTTAAATACCAAAGTTATTTATGATGAACTTTATAGAGTTGTATTTAATTCTCTTGATAGTCTAATAAATTTGGTTGAATTAGATAAGTATATTTTTAGTGGTTATGTTGGTATAGATAAGGAAAAAAATATTGATAAAATTGTAAAGACATTATTTGAACTTTTAAATAGGAATAGACATAAAAAGAATTTAGAGATTGTGCCAAACATAATTACACCTGATAAACAGGATTTTGAAAAATTGTATTTGTTATTAGATCAAAAGAATGAATATTTATTTGATGCTTTAATTGAGGGCTTTAAACAATCGGGCACGAGTTTAGAAGCTGAAAAAAAAACAACAGAAAGGTTTATAATAAAATTAAAGAACTGTTTAAAGATAAGGTTTGAATTTGAAAAGAATTTGATAGAGCAATTAAAACAATTAACAAATTTATAAGGTGAAAAAATGAGAGTTGAAATTTATCCAATGATTGATGATAAGATTCGAGAATCAGCAAAAGAATTAAATATTACACCAACAGAGCTAATTAATAATATTCTCGATAGTGTTAAGATTATAAAGACAAATGATTTTAATTCTAAAAAGTTTGTAATTGATGAAATGAGTGAAGCTGATAAGAATTTTATAAATGATTCATTATTAAATAGTTTAGAAAGTAATTCAAGTAAAAGTAAAAAGACAAAGAAAAAATAAATCAACAGCTTCAAACGATCTTCATTTACTCAAATCAAGATTGGTTTATCGCTGTGGATTTATAAAAGCCGGTCTTTGAGAAATTCACACACCGGAAAACTTCAATAGATCACTTCTA
>Ga0172367_10001079_pt1 | contig 40924 bp, 59 predicted proteins | sample Lak10m_FD_114542 | JGI IMG/M metagenome (GOLD analysis project Ga0172367, IMG submission 114542) | Freshwater microbial communities from Kabuno Bay, South-Kivu, Congo - kab_022012_10m | ecosystem: Environmental > Aquatic > Freshwater > Lake | place: Democratic Republic of the Congo: South-Kivu... | reverse complement strand
ATTTTTGAAGCTGGGTCGGTAAAAGTAAACGGAGATTTCATCTCTGATTTTGGCTTATTCTATCAGGTAGAGAGCTTCTATTCTGCAAGCAAAGGAAGCTTCACTTTAAGACCTAGAAAATACAAAGAAGGGAACAGCTACGATGATAAAGCTCAAGCTGATTTTATCGAAAAATATGCTGAGATTATCACTGACATCCCAGAAATTGAATTTTCTAATGAGGATTTAGCTAGGTCTATTGAGCTATTCCCTGATGCACCTGCTTTTTATGAACAGTACGCAAGCTCAGAAAGTAAACCAGTTGCTGATTTCATTAACGAAAAAGCACCTAGGTTAATGCCAAGTGCTGCCAAAAATACAACTAAACCTGAAACACTTAAGAAAACAAAAGTTGTTCAAGGGCAGTTAGATTTACAGGAGAGACCGTTTTAATGATTAGAAGAAGAAGTTTAAGTTTAGAAATAGGCTCATTAAACAGTTTAATTCAAACCAATGGTAAATTACCAAGAGGGTTTTTAAGCGTTTTAGTCCAGAAGCTTAAAAACCATGAATTAAAACCTGTGTACAAACCTGCTGGAGACACTAAAATTCATCACCTAGATTGCTCAGATGATGACTGGATGTGGCTTGGGATTCAAGCAAATAAACACGGTTTAAAAATTAGCCGTGGTGGTAGAAATGGCTTGATTAGGGCTTTGATTAATGGATTGAATGGGGTTAAAGAATGACAGAAACAGAAGAATCACTAGAAACAGTTAAACTTTTAAGCTTAAAGGCGGCACTAGAAGGAAATTCTAGATTAGTCGCTCACTTGGAACTAATAAAAAACAGGTTAATAAAGTTACAAAAAATAGAAACCTTAATTCATTTGGAGGAGTGTTTAAGTTTATGAAAATTGATTTAAGGCTGTTGCTTGATGACATCATCAACAAAGCCGTTAATTACCATGACAAAGAAGATAGGGGAATGATGTTTAAGCTCGGTTATGGAAAAATCAAAATCACTACCCATGATGATCTATTTGGTTGTTCTGCTTCTCTGATTGACAAAGAAGAATTAAAAGCTGCTAAAAAATGGATTGATGACAAAATATCGGCACGTCGTAAAGAATTTTTGATTAGAAAGTACGGATTAATTAAAGATGATAACGAACATCTAAAAGATTTGGAAGATGACATTAAAAGAGGGATTAAATGACAGAAGAAGAACTTCAGAAAGAGATTGAAGATTTAGTTTTAGCGGCGAAAATTCTTGATTTAAAGATAGAATTAGCTCAATGCAGACTTAAACAAATCAAGCTCACAGAACAGCTCATAAAGCAAATAGAAGGAAAAATCGGAGCAAATGATATATGAAACACTTTAATTTTACAAAGATAATATGTACTGTAATTCTGCTATGGCTTATGTTAATGGCTTTAATCTTACTAGCTTTAAGCTCTCAAGCCGAGGTCTACCAGTGGAACAGCACACAGCGAGCTTATTGGGCAGGCACTAAACCAGTACAGCTAGTCATTGATACTGAATTTTCAAATGAAGTTATTAATAGAGTTTTTGAGATATTAGAACCTTACCCATTTGTTTTAAAAGAAAGAAAAAATATTGATTTAAGCTATGAACCTGCTGCTAATGAAGTAGCTTTAGCGTATTTAGATTTGCATTTTAACACTGGTGGGTCAAGTGTAGACCCTGCCTACAGAAATGCAAATGGTGGGCTTACTCGTGGCTTATGTCATGCTGGTAGAGCTTCTACTGATGAGCGGTTAGTGTGGACGATGATTCACGAGCTATTTCACTCAGTCGGCTTAGATCACGGTTTACCGTGGAAAATAGCAGAAGGAATAATTTATCCAAGACCTCTAATGACTTCATCTAAACCAGCTTTTAAAATACAACATGATGATAAACGTGCTTTATCGGAGACTTTCAGGGAAAAATATTTAAGTAATACTATCACTATCACGGGAAACATTGCAGGTGAGCCGATTAAAAGCATGTTCTTAAATTTTGTCAATGTTGATAATGTTGGGGATTCATCTCAGGTAGTGGTTAATTACGCTTTTACAAATAAGACTACTTACAGTATCCCTAATCTTAAAAAAGGTAGATACTACATTACATTAAGTCCTATAGGTCTTTCTGCTGCGGTAATTAATGTCTACGACGCGCCGACTTACAAAACAATTAAATACTGGAAAGGCAAGCGAATAGTGGATTTGAGACAGGATAGGGTTTTAAACTTAGAATTTTAAGGAGGAAAGAAATGATTAATTTAAACTTAGATTATGAACAATCTAAAAAAATACTAGAGCTTGGTTATGACTTTGGTAAAGTGTGTAATGATTTTCAGTTTCATAATGATAAGTTGTTAAAGAGAATTAATCAAAGTTTTGCGATTAATATAACTATCACAGAAAAAACGCTAAGACGTTATCCAGATGATGTAATGGATTATGTTTATCATTTAGCAACTTATGAAATTATCCCAATAATCCCCAAAGCTGCACTTCTTCAATCTTTGCCGATTTTCAGTAGACTGGTGATATCCGATAAATTGGAGGGTTTAATATTCCGCACAGATAGCGACTTTAAATTTGTTCACTTAGAGGAGATTCACTCAGGGAATGTATTTAAAACTTTTGAAACCGATGAGCTTAGAGAGGCTATTCTTGAAGCTTTCTTATGGTGTCACGAAAACTACCCAGAGGAACTTAAAAAGAAATTCGAGGAGGTGATGGGATGACCCTAAAAATATACTTTGACCCTTTAATGGATGATGAAGGCAATATCATTGGAAGGCAGCTTGTTTTTGAAAATAAAGGGAAATATTTATCTATAGAAGATATTGGAGATGGTATGTGTGTTGTCTTCGATGAAGTATCAGACATAGACCCCATTCTTGACATGAGGAAACAAGAAAATATCAACAAAGTAAACGATTTAATCGAGAAGGTGATGGAATGAAGATAAAACCATACATCTGCGAAAACATGACAGAGTTTAAACGATTCGTGAAATTGTTTAAAATAGATCACTGCGATATTCTAAATGATGTCGAAGTGATGCAAGGCAAGCCTAGAACTTTTAAAGAGTATCGGCATTTGAAATATGAACATATTTTTTTTATCAACGACAAAGGCTATAACACAATCAGGGTAATGACATGAAAACACATATTGATTTTGACAAATCTTTTAAAGTAATTGGAATTGATCCAGGATTAAAAGGCGGCATCGCTTTCTTAGAAGATAACCATTTAATCCAAGCGGTTAAAATGCCCACAACTCAGTTAGAGACCAAGACAAAGAAAAAAGTTAAACAGATGACCGCTAAAGAAAAAAAGCTGCATAAGTCTAAACATGCGGTTTATAAAACTAAAACTAAAGTTGATTCTAAAGCTATCTATGATTTAATTACTGATTTTGAACCCGACTTAGTGGTCATAGAAAAACCTTTTTATTTAGCTATTGAGTCTAGGCAGTCCACTGCTACTATTGCTGAGAATATTGGCAGGATTTATGGGATTGTTGAATCTCAAAAATATAAACTAGAGATCGTAAGCTCTCAAACATGGAAAAAATATTTTGATATCGGAGCTGATAAAGAAGAAGCTATAAATAAAGCTCAAGAGCTTTACCCAGAAGTTAATTTAATTTCACCTAGAGGAAGGGTTAAATCTGATGGAATGGCAGAAGCTATATTGCTAGCGGTTTATGGGAATAGGTCAAATTAGGAGGATTAAAGAATGGGAGTGTGGGATTGGGTTTTTATCATTGCTGGTATTTTAGTAATTGCTGTAAATATTTGCGAAATAGTTAATGTAAGCTGGACGTATTCAGAAGCTTACAGTTTGTTAAGCGTTATCGGCTGGAGTCTTTTATTGGCTAGGTATTTTTTTAAATAAAAAGGAGAAAAAGAATGAGTGAAATATTTAGTGCGGCAGGCTTTGAGTGGGATGTTCAAAAAGATGATAGTTTAAGTCTTGAGGCACCGTTCTGCGACTGGGTTAATCTGATATTGAACCACCTAAGTTATTCAAATACATGGATACTTAATTATAGCGGCTTGGACATCGAACACAAAAAATTAAAAGCTACCACTAAAGAGGAGGCGGCTTTGGAAGCGATAGCGATAATCAGGGGCAGGCTAAAAGAATTAAATAATTTCTTTAGAATCTAAATGGCGATCAAGGGAATGGTAATAGTAGGAGATGACGGAAATGAAAAAATTAATATTACTAGCGTGCTTGACGCTACCAGTTCAAGCAAATATATTACAGATAAGAGAGGCTCAAAGAGAACTATCATCTTTGCAGAGATCCGAAATTGAACATAAAGCCGAATTCACTCGTGCGAAAATCGCTTATGAGCGAGTGAAAAAAGCAAGAAGGATACAAGAGCAGGCTATTAGTAAATTAGCTCTTGCAGACAGAACACAGCGACTAGCAGAAGGGTCTTCTAAAGAATTCCATTTATATGAAAGCCCTGCTTATGAGCAAGATAAAGGTGCTGCTACTGGAGGAATTACTTATTACGGGAGGTCTAAATGATTTTAGAATCAGCACTAGCCTTAATCATTCAATTGGAAGGTTTCTCGCATTGTGCTTTCCATGATGTTTCTCAGTGGACTAACGGCTACGGCACTAAAGCTACTAACAAATGGGAATGTATCTCAGAGCCAGAAGCAAAGCAAAGATTGATCAGTAGGGTAAAAGAAGATTCCACCTATGTTCTTTCCATTCACCCTAAAGCCAGTCAATCGGAGCATGATGCTCTAGTTTCTTATTGTTACAACTCAGGTAAAGCAGGATGTAGAAAGGCTCTAGAGTTAGCTGCTAAAGGAAATAAAAGAGCTGCTTCATGGGTAATGAGACAGAAGATTAATAAGGGCTTGAGGTCGGAGCAGGGCTTAAGAAATAGGCGTAATATAGAGGTAGGTTTATTAATGAAGCCTGTAACCTACTCAGAGTGGTATTTTACAGCTTTTAATAAATAGGAGGAAAGGAAAATGATCGAATTAAATTTAAGCTATGAACAATCTAAAAAAATATTAGAACTGGGGTATGACTTTAGCGAGATTTGTGATTTTGCATGGGTTGTTCTAGATGCCGTCAGCGAACCTAAATTGGCTTGCTTTAATAATTCATCGATTCAGTATTTTTTGCTAAATAATAAAGTCTATGATTTTCAAGCAGCATTAACACGAGAAGAACCGATAGAAATTATCCCAATAATCCCCAAAGCTGCATTAGAAGAGTGTTTACCAACTTTAGTTTTATCCGTGTGTCCAGGTATATATCCATACCATGAATATAATTTCACCACAAAATCAAATGAGGAAAAGACTAGTTTAACTACTTATTTTGAAGAATATTATGATTGTTTTGTGGAATACAAGAATTTTAAATCAGCATATGAAGCTTTCCTGTGGTGCCACGAAAACTACCCAGAAGAGCTTAAAGAAAAATTTGATGAGGTGCTGAAATGAGAGAAAGAACTACTGAAAGAGGGTTTGGAGTTTATGTTACCGGTAAAGATGTTTATGGAAACGAGCTAAGCGTAAAACAGTCGAGTTTAGCAAGCGAATCCGCAGTAAGGATTTACGCCGATAACCCAAACGGGAGAATAGTCAAAAACTACAGAGGGGAAGAATTCCCTTTGGCAGATTGTATTCATGTAAATAAGGAAGGTGCTGAGTTAATCATCAAAGGTTTGCAGGCGTGGCTTGAGGAGGAAAGGAAATGACCCTATCAAAACAAAAAGAACTTTTAAGAAAGTTAGTTAAAAAAATAGCTCAAGGAAATTTAAAAAGGATTTTAGAGAGATGAACCCAGAAAAAAAAGAAGTACCTAATTTCAGACCTGATCATTATACTTCACTGCCTTTTAAATTGGACGAAGTACAAGAGACTATAGCTGAGAATTGTTTTAAAGTTACCAACGATTTTAGAAAATCTATGTGGGTCAGCTTCGCTTTAAAGCATTTAGGGAGGCTAGGATTAAAGGACGATGTAAATTTAGAGCTTAAAAAAGCTGAAAATTATTTACATAAAGCTCGTACTGGAGAATGGTTAAATGACTGATTTTGAACAAAAATTCCCTTCTTTCACTCAACTAAAAAAATCAGAAACAGAAGAAGCTTATGGATTTAAAGATAAGTTGGATGCTCAAATGTTTGCTTGTCTTGCTAGGAGACAAGGTAAAGAGGTCTCCATCACTCCTCGCAGGTGGAGAAGGAATTATTGGGTTATTATTAAATCATGAAAGTCGCTAGAATTACTCCATTTGATGTCATTAATGATCTTGAGATTGCTGGCTATGACCCTTTAAGAGTCAAATTAAAAAAAGGCTTAATCGTTTCAGTTAAAGAAAATTTTGATTCATTTGAGGAAGAAATATATATTCCTCGTGGTTGGTCTTCTGATGGAGCTTCTGTCCCTAAATGGTTCCAGCCTTTAATTGGTGAGGCAGTTACTAAGGATTTTATGATTCCTGCTATAGTTCACGATTACCTGTGCGTAATGAAAAATAAATCTCAAATGTTTACACATTCTCTTTTTAGGGAATTACTTAAGATTGAAGGCGTGCCGTTTTGGAAACGTCAAGCTATGTTTATCGCTGTGTTAGCTTGGAATAAGAAAAGGAATCCTGAATGGAAATAGAAGAAGAAATTAAGCAAAGAAAATATTCCGTGCTTTAGATGCTCTCGAAATCGAAAATCGCAACTATTGGTATCTTCGTGATCGCATGGAACATTCGATTGTACAGAGTTCATGGGGCATGATGGAACAAAGAAGAGAAATTAAAAAGCTTGAAAAAAAATTAGAAGAAAAAAATGGAAATAGCAACTGACCTAAGACAGTGTTATGTTTTAAACTGGATTCAACATTTTATTTATTGGTATGGATGAAAACTTTAAAGAGTTAATTGATGATTTAATTGATTTGCTAGAAGGCAATATCGACTATAATCCTGCGTGGGATGAAGAACTAATCAATAATTTACCTGATTACTTAGCTTAATCTTAACTATCATCAGGTATAACTAAAGAGATCATGAAAAAACCCTGCACTGCCCCCAGCCTTGCAGGGTTTTTTATTTTTGAAAGTCTATTAATGGTAAAATTCTAATGTTACTTGGTTTTTACCACAAGCGAGGAGTCTAGCCGACCCCTCTTTTTATTTTGTTAAACTATTTCGCTATAGTTACCTTCTTTGCCAGCTATAGCTTTTTTACCCCAAAATAAGGCAGTCTCCAAGTTAGTTTTAAATAAACTTTTTTCGCGTCCTTCTGCCATTAAACTTTCTACTTTATCAACGGCTTCTTTTAGCGTGTCTTTAAATATCGCTACTTCTGAAAAACCTTCTTCTGTTAATTTGTGTGTTTCAAACATTCTTCAATTATACACGCTATGTCACTGGATTGCTTGATCGTTTTCCCGACATCGGGAATATGATCGGAACATAGTCTATGATTAGGTTGTGCTATTGCGTGTCGTTGGAATTTTTAAAGTAAAACTCTAAAGACTTCATATCGAAATATGTTTCTACTCGAGAATATTTAAAATTATTAAATCTCTTAAAATCAATACCGCAAATTCTCATAAGTACATGAGGGAACTTGCAAGCAAGAATTTTATTGAGATGGGGCGGTGAAATGGTTGGGATACAAAAATTAGCTATACGACAGACACTCTTGCTAGTGCTGATGGTGTGAATCTGCTTTAAGGGGTAAAATATAAACATGCAATATAGAATCTCTAAATATTTTTGGTATTCAGAAATTGGGAAATCAGCTTTTGCTATCAGAAATAAAATTCCTAACACTCCACCTAAAGAGGTAGTCGATAACGCAAAAGCTCTAGCCTTAAACATTCTTGACCCCGTAAGAGAATTTCTAGGCTCTGCTCTTGAGCCGCAAAGCTGGTACAGATCACCTGCACTTAACTTTGCAGTAGGTGGCTCCAAGGACTCTCAACACATAAAAGGTGAAGCAGTGGATATGGAACATCATTCTGTATCAAATTACAGACTAGCTGAGATCATTAACGAGATATGCCCTAGTTATGACCAGTTGATCTTAGAATTTTATAACCCGAAAGACCCACGCTCAGGATGGGTGCATGTTTCTTGTAAAAAAGATTTGAAGCTGAATAGAAAGCAGCCATTGATTTTTGATGGAAAGAAATATACTCCATTGGTTTTTAAAAAATGAAATACCTTTTCTTTTATATTCTTAGTTTTTCTTTTTGTTTTTTTGGACTTCATGGTTTTTTTGTACCATCCTTCTTTACCGCTCTTGCGGTTACGCTATTAGGGCTATTAGGATCTTGGCTTAAAAAAGATCGGAATCATCCCTTGACGTAGGAAAAAATATTAGCTAATATTAAATACATGGACGTATTTAGCTTTTTTGAAAAATTCCCTACAGAGCTTTCAGTAATTGAATACTTTATTGGAGTTAGGTATCCAGATGGAGTTACTTGCCCTCATTGTGGAGCTGTTAAATACAAGATTTACAGAGAGCCTAAATATCCTAAGATATTTAACTGTAAGAACTGTTTTAATACGTTTTCAATATTCAAAGACACAATCTTTGAAAAGTCTGATACAGACTTAAGAAAATGGTTTTACGCTATCCATTTAATGCTTAACTCAAAGAAAGGAATATCTGGATACCAGTTACAGAGAGAAATTAAAGTAACTTATAAAACAGCATGGAGAATGCTTAAGAAGATCAGGGAAGCTATGAGCAATGAAGACTTAGAGCTTTTCAGAGAAATATCGGAAATAGATGAGACTTATGTAGGTGGTAAGCCTAGAAAGCAATCCAAGAAAGATGATGACAATGATAAGCCACAAGGTGGATTAAGAGGCAGAGGAACTAATAAAACTCCAGTTATAGGTATTGTTAATAGAGCTTTAAACAAGGTAGTTGCTAAAGTAGCTACTATGAATGAAGAGGGTAAAAAGCTTTCAGGTAAACAGCTTATAGCTTTCATTAAAGAGACTGTAGAAGCTGAAAGCACTATTTACTCTGATGAGTTTACTGGTTACAGTCAAGTATCTAAAAATGGTTACAACCATGAAAGAGTAGATCACAGCAAAGAATATGCGGTAGGTAGTATCCACACAAATTCTATAGAATCCTTCTGGAGCGTATTAAAGAGAGGTATAATAGGTATATATCATCATGTAAGTACAAAATATTTACAGCTTTACGTAAATGAGTTTGCTTTTAGATGGAACAATAGAGAGTCTAAGGATATGTTTGGATTAGTTGCTAAGCAAAGTATCATTCCTTGAAGTAATAAAGTACAATTTGTTTATGGCTAAAGCACCAGTAGAAGCAGATACACGATACATAATTGATAAAAAGCTTGAATCTCTTAACTGGTATTTACATGGGGGGGGTAGGAATGTTTACTTTGAAAATCCTAGAAGTGAAACAGAGAACAAGAAGCTACAAGGCAAGCATCCAGATTACATACTGTATTCAAGCGAGAGGGATTTAAACCACCCAATAGCAATAATAGAAGCTAAAAGACCAGGTAGGGATTTAAACGAAGCTTTAGAACAAGGACTTGGTTACGCAAAAAAACTTAATAGCCCTATTGTTTTTGCAACAGATGGAGTATTTTACAAAACAATCCATCAAAAAACTAATCAAGCATTATTACTTAATGGTGAAGAGTTAGACGAACTTATCAGAGAGTCCTTAGCTCTTCAATATTTAGACAAGCATGAAGTCTCTACTGTTCCAAGAGAAGTTCAAATATCTAGAGTAGATTTAATTAATATTTTTACTGAAGCAAATGATGATTTAAGGAAAGTTGGCTTGAGGGCAGGCATAGAAAGATTTAACGAATTTTCCAATCTATTGTTTTTGAAATTATTGTCAGACATTGAAGCTTTGAAAGACGAACAAGGTTTTAAATCAGAAATACCAAAGTTTGCTAGATGGAGTAATTTTAGAGAAATTAAAGATAATGATGAATTGTTAGAAAACCTCAATAAGGTTGTATTGCCCAAACTAAATAAATTATATGGAGAAAATAGCGTTTTACCTAAAGAGCTAGGAATTAACAATGGAAAAATTGTTAGAAGTATTGTAGATAAATTAGACCCATTAATTCTCACTGCAATTAACATGGATGTAAAAGGTGATTCTTTTGAACATTTTTTAAAAGCTACAACCTCAACTAAAAATGATTTAGGTGAGTATTTCACACCTAGACATATTGTCAAGACTATGACGTGCTTAATTAACCCTCAATTTGGTGAAACTGTATATGATCCTTTTTGTGGTACTGGTGGAATGTTAATACAAGCGTTTAAGCATATTTACGATAATATGTCTAAATCTGAGCTGAATGACCCAGAACATTTAAAGAGGCTTAAAAAGTATAGTATTTATGGCAGTGAAATAACAAATACAGCCAGAATAGCAAAAATGAACATGATCTTATCGGGTGATGGTCATAGTAATATTACGCAGACCGACAGTCTAAACCCAGACAAAGTATCAAAAAAACATGGCGAATATGATGCAATTATAAGTAATATTCCATATTCCCAACAAACTGAATATGGGCAAAGATACCCAATCCCTAATAATAATGGTGATAGTATTTGTGTTCAACATTGCATTAATGCTTTAAAAAAAGGTGGAAGAATGGCTTTAGTTGTTCCAGAAGGTTTTATGTTTAGAAAAGATTTGAAAAAAACTAGAGAATGGCTTTTTGATAATTGCGATGTTCAAACAATTGTATCACTGCCACATGGTGTATTTTTACCGTACACAGGAGTTAAAACTAACATTATGTATTGTAAAAATGTTCATAAACCAGTTAAACCCAATAATGTATTTTTCTTTGAAGTAATTAATGATGGCTATTCCTTAGATAGTAAAAGAATTAAATTAACAGAAATTAAAAGCGATATTAAGGATTTTGAATCTAAATGCTCAATTACAAACGAAGAACACGTTAATTTAATTGGTGGTTTTGATATTATCCCTAGAGCCGAAATAAAACGTAAAGGGTTTACATTGATTAACTCTTTTTATCAAAACAGGGATTCTGAGTGTGATCTTAATTTTGTAGAACTTGGAGACTTAATTAAATTAACTCGTGGCTTTTCATACAAAAGTGTTTATTTAAGCCCTATTGATTTTGGTATTCCAATGTACAACCTAAAATCTATACAAAAAGGATATAAGTACGTGCCAAGTTTTAAATACATTAAAAAAGATACAGAAATAAAAGATCGCTACATGGTAAAAGAAGGAGATTTACTTGTAGCCATAACAGATTTAACGCCAACGTCTGAGATTATTGCTAGAAGTATAATAGTAAAAGAAGAAGGTGCATTTTCTATGGATTTAGCAAAAATTAATGTTATTAGCAATTCCGTACTTAAACAATATCTACATATAATATTTCACGCAGAATCATTTTTAAAAGAAGCAAGGCGTTTTTCTACTGGAACGAATGTAAAGCATTTGGATTTGGACAATTATCTATTTTTAAAAATACCAGTTCCCCCTGTTAAAGAACAAATTAAATTAATAGAAGAATTAGGGGAAAAAGATAAAGAAATTATTGAAAAAGAACAAGAAATTATTAATATTAAAGAAAATGTAAATAAAAGTCTCAATCGTCTTTGGGTAGATAAATAAGAGCACCATAATTTCATAATACTATAAATTCCTACGCCAAGGGATGATTCCGAAAAAGATTAAAAAAAAGCCCTCAAGAGAAAAATTAAAAACTTGAGGGCAGAAGGATTCGGAATGAAAAAAATAAGTCACTTATAAAAGGTAACCTATAAATATACATAAATTATTATAACCTAAAAAGTTAAAAACAAGTTATCTATTTCCAAATTTTCCACGCCAAATCGTAACAGTACCACCTTTCTTAACTAATTCACAAAGCCCGTAACCTTTTAAAATTTGATTAATCCCCACGATAGAGGCAGCCGTAATTTCAGGGAATTTTTCTTTCATTAATCTTTGAATTTCTTGCATTGCTATAGGCTCATTGCCTCTAGCCTGATAAATTTCAGTTAAAGCCTTAGTTTGAGCTTGTCTTGAATTTCGTTTATTAGAGACCAAATGATCCCAATTTCGAGGGATAGAATCATCATTTAGAGCTTCACACATGCTCAAGAACAAATCAGGTAATTCCCTGAAGATCGAATCTCCGTATCGTTTTTTGGTTTCCTCGATTAAAGCGTAATAAAATTCTTCTGAATATTTCTTTTTTCTTTTCGTTCCCAAATCCTGCAAAGGTAAATTCATGTAAACTATTATATGCTTATTGACTTGAAAAGCAAGATGGAAGATAATTAAAATCATGAAAAAATCAAACGGTTATACTAAAGGATTACCAAAAAAGACTGATAAACCTGCACCCAAAAAAGGTGGAGTTAAGATTAGAACTAAAGGTTGCTAACTTTTTTTAGCTTCTAAACTGATAATAGATTTGGCATTGTGCTTAATATCTGCTTGCATTGGAGTAAGTAGATTTTTTATTTCGCTTAAATCTTTAGCTATTTGAATAAAATTAGTTGTCATTCTTTCATTCATAATTCCAAGTGTGATTTTACTTTCTTGGTGTTCTTCTTTGAGTTTTTCGCAGGAAGTCTTTAAAGTCGAAATATCGTATTTATTTAGTTCAGCTTGTTTTTCTAGTGGAGCGATTCTTGCATTTAAAATAAATTTAAAAACCATCCAGCCAAAAGTTAAAATACCGACTAGAGCGGCATAAAAATTAACATCGCTAAAAACAATTTCAAAACCATTCATAATATTGTTTCAACAATTAAACCCCCAAATTGGCAATTTCTCGCAACCGCATCAATCGTCAACAATCCTAAAATAGCCTTTAAAGCAGTTAAATTACTTATTTTTTGAGGCATTATCCTTCCTAATATAATCGCCAGATAAATCCATAGCCATTATTTTAAGTTTACTCCATGTATTTTATAATAAAAGTATGAGCTTATCTGATCTTTTAAATAAGATAAAAAAAATTCCTGTACTTAAAGAAGCAGAAGAAAAAGAATTAAATTTATGGCTCGCTCGTTCCGAATTATCAAGAATTGATTACGAAAAAATTTTAATTTATCATAACCTTAGATTGGCTAGGCATATTGCGAATCGTTTTGTAGATAGAGGTTATGAACTAGAAGATTTAATTTCAGAAGCGGTAACAGGTTTAAGGCGTGCTGCTGAAAAGTTTGATGCAAGTTTAGGGTATCGATTTAGCACTTACGCTGGGCAGTGGATTAATCAACGCATCCAAAAATTCATGCAATCATCATCTACTATTAAAATTCCTGTTTTAAAATATTATGCTATTCAAGAATTGCATAGTCTTTTAAACATAGAACCATTAGAAATCATTAGAGAGAAACTTAAGCTTTCTAAAAAACAATTTGATAAATTATATCAAGCTTACTCTAGCCAACTTATAGAATCTATTGATGTACCCATAGGGGAATCTGAACCCTTGAAGGAAAGTATCCCTGATCTTCATAGAGATTATGATGATCTTGCTGATAATGTAAATTATTTTTTATCACAAATTCCTGCTAATGAACAAGCAATAATGTTAAGTTTTTTAAACCAAGAAATGAATAAAACTGAATTATCTAAACTTTACAACTTAACCTATTTTGAGTTGAGTAAAATCATTAATCGCAATTTAGATTTTTTGAAAGAGTCACTGCGTGGAGATTATGAGGCGTTAAGGTGTTGATTCAAAAAATCTCAATGTACCACCAGTGGTTTCTTGAATTACAGCTATGTTTGTGACATTGGAATTTATGCCAAAACTATAAACCGTACCTGCTGCTAAATAAGTATCTGCTGTAGTAGCTACTACGGTACTATCACCTGCCCTAATAAAACATGGTTGAGTTGCTACCATCCCTGCTAAAATTCTTGTATTTGCGTTAAATGCTATTGAATTTATTGCACTTGTACCAGTAAAGTTTATCGAATGTGCCGTTCCCCCAAGTATCGCTACTGGTGTTCCTGTTGTTCCTCTAGGATTAATGCCGCTCATGGTTTAAGTTTATCTCTTTCCGCCGTTTTTATTTCTTGGGAATGATCTGTTTTGTGATTTAGATTGAACTCTTAAGTTTGATTTGGAATTATCGTGAGGATTACCGTTCTTGTGGTCTATGTCCTTTCCATCTCCTTTACTAACCTTGCCTTCTGCCTGCATCTTTCTTCTAGCAGCGTTGCGTGAAGCACGTTTTTTAATTTGATCGGGTTTGCCCTGATAATTTTGGTACTCTCTCTTGTAATCTCTTTTTTTATCAGCCATGATTAATCTTTGAAGCCGCCCTTTTTATCTTTCATTTTCTTATATGTTTTCGGGTCTATCGTAGATTTACTTTTGGGTCTAGAAATCCCTGCTTTTTTTCTTTTGTTAATATTCCCGTACAAACTATTCTTTTTCATATTTAAAACCTATCTTTTAACCAGTCTGCAAAATCCCAATACATCTCTTTTATTTTCCATTTTAGTTTGTCTAATTTAGTTACCTTAGAATGAAGAGGAGAAAGTTCAATTTCCATTCTAGGCTCAGAAAGAAGTTGCTTTTCCCAATTAACAAAAATTTCGTGCATAATCTAATATCCTAACTCTTCTTCTAGTTCTGTAAACATTTTTTTAAGTTCTAAATTTATTGGGTCAGTGCTTTTCCAAAAATTCTGTACTTCTTCTAATGCTTCGTAAGGGCTTAGTTTTAGTTCTGGGTTATTTACTGTGAAAAAAGGTAACTCATTCATATTTAAAACCCTAACATTTTTATTTTTTTATGCAAATGGATCTCCTATATATTGTAAATAACCTGCTCCAAGTAATGGGAAAGGGAATCCCCCATTTGTTCCATTAATACCAGTTCCAGTTTTCGCCCCAGCCGTTCCTACATTAGCTGTAATCGTAGTCCCTGATCCACTAAAAGCTTTAGCATAAGCGACAAATAAACCGCAATGACCACCACCGCCAGAACCACTATTAGCACCACCACCAGCAGCACCATTACCGCCAGATACGTTAATTGTTCCGCCTGGATAAGTAATATTATTAGCTATGCAATATAGATAACCGCCATGACCGCCACCATGACCACCGTTAGCACTCACTGTAGCGTTAGTTCCATTTAAAGTAATATTTCCATTAATAATTATGTTCTTAGCTATTAAAATAACGGCTGATCTTATCGTATTTCCTCTTGTACCCCCAGCACCACCAGATAAATAACCACCTGGAGCACCAGCATCAGCCGTCCCACTAGATGGCTCATTGCTATCCATTTGCGGCTCTCCTGATGAAGCTGTAGCTGCAGTAGGACCACCATTAGAGTTTTGAGTTGGGGTTACGCCTGCATTAGTTCTTTGAGCGTGATTATATGGATAACCTAGGAAAACTCCGCCAACATTCGTATCAGCATAAGCAGCACCTGTATCATTCGCTGATATAATGCCATTGCCACCTATGGTAATAGTATTTGCTGCACGAATTACATTAATCGTATTCGGTCTAACCGTCATTTGGTGAGCAGCATTAATAGTAAAATTTCTTACCGCTACTTCATAAAGTTTAATTCTGCTTCTTGGAGCAGAACCAAAAGAAAAATTACCTGTTGAAGAAAAATCTCTAGCTGCATTGCTTATCTTAGGTAACTGTAACGGGATTAGTTTATTATCCCACTCCGTCTGTAAATCAGTAGAAGAACCAAAATTAGAATATCCTACACCTTGTACTGGAGGAAGAATTAAAAAATTTCCACCACCTAAACTACGAAAATCATTCCAATCACTCATGCTAAAACCCAGCCTCTTGTTGAATCATATACTAAATATGCAGTTGCGTATGCAGTGCTAATCGTCATATCTTCCGCTAAATTCATTATCAATGAACCATTCCGATTAACTGTTATTGCATTAGTTCCACATCCACCCGTAATATCAACTATCCCTACTCTCATTCCTACGGTTGGAGTTGCAGGTAAAATTACAGTAAAAGCAGCACTGCTTGAATCACACTTATATCTAGTCCCATCGACAGCCGTAAATCCAGAAGTTCTAGTCGTTGAATCTGTAACGAAACTGATTCTTTGCCAAGTCCCATCACCACGTAAATAAGTTGATGAAGTGCCGCCAGCAGGAACATTTCCAGCCGCAAAAGCTACACCATTAACATAACCTTTAGAAGCTATCTCAGTATCAGTAGAACCATCTGCATAACGCACCTTTCCTGTACCAGTACAATCTAAAGTTATATCCCCATTTAAAGCTGTTTCGTTAATTGTATTAGTTTTAATTGTTGTAAAACTTTGTAATGCACTATATATACTAGCCACATTAAGTTGAGGCATTTGATCTGTTAAAACATTGATAATCGTAATTAATTGACCAAGTAAATAACTATAGTTAGCATTAGCATCTACAGCATCAATAAAATTACCAGCACCATTACTAAAAGTAGTTAATGAGCTAGAAGATGGTATTGAAAGATTGCTTTTATCTGCCACTCTATTTTAAGTTTACTCGATTTCAATAACCTCTAAGCCTTCGCAATTCCTCTTCTCTTTCGTTTTTTTCTTTGGCTTTTTTTTCTTTTTCTATCGCTTTAATTGTTCTTTCGTATTCCTTTTGCCCAGCAGGAGTATGAGCATATAGAGTTTTACCAGCGATAGGGATTGCATTGAAAAGAGTTCTAGAAGTGAATGGATCATATTCTTCCCCCTTCCTGCCTGCTTTAGCCGCCTCGTTGTAATCTTTTTCAAAATCAGAAAATATCCTGAAAGCTGGAGTTATCATACTACTTGCTGCCGTTATAGGGCCTTCTTTTTTAAACTTGTAAAGCGTATAAGGAGTAATAAAAGGAAGATATGTTTGTAATGCTGCTTCTGTGATTCTTTCTTCCATAGATTGATATTCTTCGCTTGTTTTACCAGTAAGCATATCTATTAAGTAATTCGTGCCGTAATTCGCCCCACCAACTAAAACACCTAGAGATATAGCATTGCGAATAGCTAAACTTGCTTCTTTTGTATTTTTCGCATTTACTCCTTCTTTTGCCATTGAGTTTACAGATTTGAGGAATTTACTATATACATCGTTCTTAACTAATTGAAATTGCTTTAAACCAAAACTTTTTAAAGTATAGAAGAAACGCATATTCGGATTATTCAAATATGCTTTAGGTAAGTCAGCTAAAGATGTAACTTGCGTTCCTGCTAGTCTTTCAAATAAAGCTAAACCAATATTCATATCATCGTATGAGTCTTTAACACTTTTAGTCCTAAAAGCTTGCACCATCCTGTTGGCTTCATCAGTACCAAATAAAGCCTGCAAGTTAGTGTACTCTCTTTCAAATGCTTCGCCTTTACCTTTTTTAAATACTTTTTTAAAATGATTAAAACTTGAATTAAGATTAACTTCTTGCATAAACTTATTCATCGCTTTAAAGCTAGAAACTTTTAAATACATTTCCGTAAGACCACGGATCACAGAAACATCTTGTTTATAATCTACGCCGATTCTTTCCACGGCTACATCTAAAGTTTTAATTCCTTCTGGGGTTAATGCTTGCCCTAAACCTTTAATAGTATTCAGAACTCCATTTCTGTAAGCTGCCATTCCTATTTCAGTTAATTGCTGTACTGACGATCTAATATCATTCAACGCACCTAAAACACTAAAATCTTTTGCGAACCTTCCAAGCTCTACTGGTTTTCTAGTCCCTTCAATAAATAACGCTCCAAGTGCATTTTTTAGTTTCACTACATCGGCATTGGTAATTTGACTATTAGCTAACATTTCATTAACGTAAGTGCCTATATTGTCTTGTAAATTGTTGGTCTCTCCCTTGCCAAAGAATTTTCTAACTTCAATATCTTGAACTGAACGCTCAACATAATTTTTCATTACAGCAAATGGATCTTCGTATAAATCTGTATAATATCTATCTTTGTTTGTTTTAGTGTTTTTATAAGTAAGTGGATCTCTACCAGTCTCTTCTTGTAATTTACCTAAAAGTCCTTGCATTGCTCCTGTTCTTTCTTTGTAATTACCAGAAACAGGAATACCGCCCTTAGCTCCACGATAACCACTTAAAAACTTATCTAGTAGCTCTGTTTTTTCCATCTCACTTAATTCATGCCCTAGTCTTTGCTTCTCTTGGGCTAATGCTTTATCAAACTCTCCACGTTCTATAGGCGTTATATTTAATATGGATCTCCATTCTTCAAGTTTATTTTTCTTAACAGCCGTTGGCAGATAATCTTGACGGAAACCAATTTCCCTACCTGCCGCCGCTATCTCTTCGTGGAGATCATCAAATACCTTGAAAACTTCCTCGATCATCTCTACTAATGGCTTATTCATTTCTGAATGGAAATCACGTGCGGTATCTTCTGCATCAAAAAACTTGATAGGAATGTTAAATAAAGGTGGTAACTCTTTATATGTAATCCCTTTGTCGCTTGCTTCTTTATCTATTTTTGCGGACAATTCCCTTAACGCATTTCTATCTTGAGTTAGAAAATAATAATCAAATAACTGTTTAGTTGCCTTATCATTACGAGTAAACTGATTAAATTTCGCTTGAAAATTAGCAATAGGAGACATTTTGTCATTGACTCTTTTTGAAGCTATGTAGAAAAGCTTTCTTATTTCTCCAGCGATTCGCATGTCAACTTCTTTAATTTTGTCAATTGTAGGTTTAATAAAATCATTTAGGTAATCTTTAGCACCGACTAAAGCTTTCATTACAGGATTATCACCTTGATAATCAGATTGAACACTAATATTTTCATCGACTGGTATTTCTCTGATTTTTTCTTTACTTGGTACTTCTGTTCCTGTTTTAACAAGCTTAATGTTTTTACCTTGATAAGCTTCAGGGTTACTCTTTGATGCAGCTTGGTCATATACCCTCTGCATATCACTAAAGAATGTTTCTGCCGTTTTTAATGTTGTTCCTGTTGGACTTTCTGCTAAATCAGATGAAGTAGGTGGGTTAGCTTCAAGTCTTAATTTTGCTAATTGAGAATCAATCTCATTTAGCTCCTCTGCTGCTATCATTCGATCTACTTCGATATCATCAGCATTGCGTAAAACAGGGGTCTCAAGACCCATCTTTTCCCTGTATTCTTTAAGAGCATCTTTCTTAAATTGACGGCTTAATTGTTTTTCTTTTTTCTTCTTTAATGTTTCTGTACGCCTATTTAGATAATCTATTTTATCTTTAATGTCTTGTTCTAGCTTTTGCTGTTGCTCTAATAAAGATTGTTTTCTTGCTTGGTAATCAGATATAGCTTGATTCCTGTTTGCATTTGTTACAGATAATCTATTGTCTATATCTGATCTAACTGCGTTGTACTCATCGTCTATCGCTTTTAATTTTTGTTCTTTGATTTGTTGTTTTTGTGCTTCTATATCTTGCAAGCGTTTCGCTTCTGCATCTGCTCTTAATTTATTTATTTCGGCTTGCTTCGCTTCTAGTGCCTGTTGTTGTTTTGTCTTAACAGTCTCTATCTGCTGATTAACTCTTTCTTTTAGTTTTGCTACTTTTTCGGCATGACGTTTTTTATAATTATCAAATTTAGTTTTAGCTCTAGCCTCCCTTGCTTCTGCCGCTCTGCGAGCAGGTTCATATTTAAAACTTATAAGAGAAGCTTGTTGTGCTAAAAAATCTTCGTATGATTGCTTTGCTTGATCTAACTGTTCTTGAAGTTTAATGGCGTTATCTTTAGCTGCCTGCTTAATGTTTGTGATCTTGACTTTAGCTTGAGAGCTTAAGTCTTTTTGGAACTTATTAAATTCAATATTTGTTTTTTGATCTAATCCCGTTGGTTTTATTGGTGGTTCTTGTTGAGCCGTAAGCCTTAATCTTTCTGATTCTAAAGCTTTTTCTGCATTTGCACTTGTGGTACTAAATTTGTTTGCCGCCTGTTCTTCTATTTGCTTAATTTTTTCTAAACGTACTCCGTCTAGTCCTTGAATCTTTTTATTTAAAGCTGCTACTGCACGATCAAACTTTTTCTGTACTTGATCTGTTTTCTTTTGTTTACTTGTCGAATCCGATAACTTGTTAAGTTGTTCAATGGAATTAGAATAATCTTTTTGAATACGCTCAAGCTCTTGTGTATAAGATTCTCGTTGTTGTTTAATCTTATTATCAAGATTGTTTATTTTTTTTATTTTATTTTTTTCAATTTGAATTTTATTTTTTTCGTTTTCAGTTTTAGTCTTTTCTTTAAAAAGATTAAATTCCTCTTCGTAATTTTTTGGATTTACTAAAGGTGTTTCTGCTGTAACAGGCGGAGTCTCTTCTGGAATTTGAATAGGCTCAGATTCAGCCTGCTTTTTTGCACGTTGGTATGAATCATTAACCTGCTTTTGTTGTTTTGTTAAATTCTTTTCTTCTAAATCAAATGGCTTAGTGAGAGTGCGTTCCTGCTTATCTATTTCTGTTTTCTGTTTAACTAAAGTTTTAGTTTGCTGTTCAGTTGCTTTTTTTGTCTCAGCAATTAATTTCCCTTGATCTGCGTCTATTTGCTTAAATGCTTTTTGCTTTTCAGACTCATACATTTCATCTAGCAAAGAAACATTTTCTTTAGTTTCCTGCTTTAAACCTAAGCGTGTTTGTTCTTCTGTTAATTTAGTTTGTCTTTCTTTTGTTAATGCTCTCTTTTGCATTAAGTCAGATTCTAGTTTTTCATATTTTAACGCTGCCGCTTCTTTTGCCGCTTGTGCTGCCGCTTCTTCATTGGCTACTTTAGCTTTATAAGCTGCGACATTACGCTTATTAATTGCTCTATTTGCTTCAGCAATGCCTTGTATGGCTTCTTTACTATTCCCCCTATAAATAAAACCTTCTTTGCCTTCGCTTATTCTTGTTGCTTCTCTTGCCGCTTGCCTACCGTAGCTTTTAGTTAAAGCTCCAGCCCCTTCAACCGCACCACCAATTAAAGCATCTAGCCCTAAATTTAAAGCTAAGTCCGTAGGATTAATATTCCCCTCATCATCAGTTGAAGCAGCTAAAGCAAGCGGTGAACCAGCTACAACATTTCCTGTAGTACCTGCCACAAATCTTCCAACTGCTGCTTTTGCTGCTGTATCTGTTAATCCTTTAGCTGTTAATGATTTAAAAATATTTTGTGCGACTTGTCCTTCTGCTGCTGCAAGTCCAATACCTTTATAAAAGACTCCACCACCAGCTAAAGAACCTGCCACTGTACCAAGCCCAGTAGGTAAATCTTTAAATCCTTCTCCTTCCTGTATGCCAGTTACATCACTAGCTAAATCTCGGATGAATTTACCACCTTGTGCTAATCCACCAGCTAAATCAGCTTTTCCCAGTGCTTGTTTAACATCTTTTCTTGCACCGAATGAAGATATGTTTTTTAAAGCTTCTGGAGTCTCTAATATTAATGCAGGTAACTCTGCTGCTCCCTTTAATGCACCAGCTATAGTTTTACCAGCTACAGGAACGCTTCTTATGGCATCTCTAATTGCTTCTTTAGCAAAACCACCTGATTTAATATAGTCTGCATTGATTTTAGGCAATACCTCTTCTATTGTTACTTTGCCTTCCCTAACCTGATTTATTACATGATTCTTTGCCTGATCTACCAATAAGGGATCAATCGTTTTAGACTTTATATCATTCACTATGCCTTCTATTGTCATTTCAGGTTTCTAAATGCTGCCTCTAATGCCGCAGCATCTTGTGCTGCTTTAGATGAAGTTTGTTGTGCTGATGGAATAATCCCTTGTCTTGCTGCTCTTATTCTCGCTGCTTCTTCTGGAGGTACTCCAATCTTTGTACCTTTAGGGAAATTGTAACCTTGTGCCTTTGCTGCTGCATAAGCCTCTGGAGTTAAAGCAGTTCTACCTTTGAAAACTCCTTGATTTACTGTATTCGTCCACTTAGTAGGAGCAGTACCAGCACCAATCATGCTTTGAATAGCTCCCCTGTCTATACCAGCTTGATTTAGTATTGGCATATTTACACCAGTCTCAAGAGTATAAGCTTCCCAGTTTTTTTCATTACCAAGTTTTTTAGCACGATCTTGATTTAATTTAACATCAAAAGGTAAATCAGGTTTACCACCATAACCACCACTGCGACCAACACTAGGAAATAATCTTTTTAATTCCTTTTGTTGCTCAAATTTTAATCTTTGCAAATCCATGTCTCCACCATATTCTAGCTCATGTCTGTAATTAGCTAATTCTTTATCATTAGCTAAACGCCCTGCTCTTTTAACTGCCTCTAAATCACCAAGTGCTGCATATTTCTGAGCCATTTGCTGTGCATCTAAATCACTCTTTAAGAAAGTAGTGCCTAACTCATTTAATTCACCAGTTGTAGGATCAACAAATCCACCATACTTCTCATAGCCCATGCCAGTTAAAGCTTCTTTCAGTGCTGTAGCTCTATCTTTTTTAATTTCTTTTTCTTGATATTCGTCATAAGCTTTATTAGCTCCGCCAATCGCTCCTGATAATATCTTCCAGCCTCTACCGCCTAACTTTTGCATAATTTATAACCCACCTGTTTGAATAAATCTATCTTTAGTTTGAATTGAAGCTAAATCTCTACCACGTTGGTCAAATCTGCCAGCTTCCCCAGTCTTGCCACGATATATAAATTCAGCCGCAGCAGGGTCAGTAAATCCACCATAAGCATTAGGAGAGATAATCCCAGAAATTAAACTACTAAATCCACCTGAACCTAATTGAGAGCCAGCACCAAGTAAATTTCTAAATGCTTGCCCTCTACGTGAAGCACGTGCATTTAAAATATCTTGTCTCATTCCTGCTTGGCTTGCCTCTAAATCTACTAAATTTCTACTTAACGGATCAAATGCCCCACGCTGTAAAGCTTGGTTAGTTAAATTAGAAGAGCTAAAACCACGTTGCGTTAAATCGCCCATTGTTCTTTGAAGGTCATCTCTTAAACTCTCTTGTACTCTGCGTCTGCCTGCTGTGTATTGTGAAGATAAATCTGCTTCATCTTGAGCAGTTAAACCTTCTTGATCCATTGAACCAGTAAGCTTAGAAAAATAATCTCTTAAATTCTGCTTATAGCCTAATGCACCCTTAACATCTTCTCCAATTAAAGAAGTTAAATCTCCCATCTCTCCAAGTATTCCACTTGTGTTTGCAATATCTTGCCCTCTTAATTCATCGCTTGGGGTTGTTAAAAAAGGCTCTTCAGCGGTGTTTACATATTTGCCAGTTGCAGGGTCATATTCATAACCAGCACCAGTTAAGGCTTCCTTGACGAGTCCTCTTCCTTTGTCTTTTAATTCACCTTTTCTAAATCTTTCAATAAATTGTTTTTTTTCTGCTTCTGTTTTTCCCGCTAAAGCCTCCGAATTATAAATAGCTCTAATCTTTTCATTCCGTATTTCTTTTTTGGTTTGTGGAGTAAATGTACCAACGCTAACACCAGTACCCGAAGTTCCAGTACCTTTAAGAATACCGCTCCCTTTTCCAAAACCAGATTTAATATCGCCACGTGCTTTATTGATATCTGCTTCTGTGATCCCTGATGAGAATGTTGGAGTTGTGGCATCAATAGCACCCTCTGCTGCACCGCCCAACATGTCGCCAATTGCACCACCAACAGGGCCACCTACCGCAGTACCAATCCCAGTGCCGATAGCCGAACTAATACCCGAAGTCTTAACATTCCCCGAAGAATTAGCCACAATACCACTAGAACCACCTTTTTTAGCCATATATATTAAGTATAATCCTACTCTTTCCCCATCGTTTGAAAGTCTATAACGATAGAATCAATTACTACATCTTCCGTGTCAGAAGTATGCTCAATGAATAATTTTAAATACTTACCAGTTGGGTTTGTTGGGGTAAATCTTTGTGAAATAATTGGCAAGCCTGCACTTGATAGCCAGATATCAAGACCCCATTCAGCTTCACCCCAGAAGCTATTAGGTAAAGCAGGAATAACAATATCCTGCGTTCCTGATGCTCCATTCTCCCATGTATGTTTAATCTTTACAGTTGTGCCGCTTGTTGAACGTGCATTAACTGTAATATTGGTAATTTGTTTTGTATTATTTGGTTGCCCAAAATCTAAAGTAGCCATTTGATAAATAGACTTAATCGGATTGCCATTAAAACTAAATCCCTGATTAAGCTGCAAGAAAGCTTTATCTGTTACTATCACTAATTCGTTGGTGACTCTATCTAAATAAAACGATCTTAACTTTAGGATATTATCTTCGTCATCAAACTCTTTAATTAAACTCCATGCTTCGCTACTAGGTTGATCCCCATAACTTAAGATCAAGGCTTGATCTGGGTATCTTTTAGTTGATGAAGAAGGAAACCAAAACTGCAATTCACCTTTTAATGGGAAGTTAATTAGCCTTCCTCTTTTGAAAACTTCATTATCGTATTGTTGTAACAATGGGAATATCTTATGCGTTAAACCAAAAGGTTTAGCATCCTGAAAATTATCGGTGCTTGATAACTGAAATATTCGCCCTTGATTGCTTACAAAATAATGGTCGTTATCCCCTTTTGCTGCTACAAGATATTTGCTTAAACAACCTAGTTCACTATTTAAAACTTCAAAAGAAAAATGAGGTTGAGGATATGCTGTACCAGGTGGATTAATCCCTTGCACTACAACAATTTGATTATCACAATATATAATCAAGTTCTTATTGGACAAGATTTTTAAAGCGACTATTGGTCGAACAACAGGCATATCAACAAAAAACGCAATATCAAAATCCAAAGGATCATTAGAAGAGAAATTTGTAATATCCCCAATACGAGATATATATAATCTGCGTGGATATCTTTCATCTCCACCTAACCATATTCTGTTTGCGTGGAAAGCCACCACGGAAGGGAAGCCTACTGTACTTGCACTTGGATTTGCTGCGACAGCATAAGGACTTTCGTCTAAATTACCAGAAGCATTATTGTTATTGGTATAAACAGGAGGCCATGTAACAGTAGTTACAGTCTTTTTATAAATATATCTAGGTGCATTAGCTCCATCGACTAAAAAATATCCACCATTTGCTTCTACCCCAATCGGCTCACCAATGCTATGTAACCCCGTTCCAACAATTTCATAAGCTCCAGATACAGGATCGATTAAATATATATTTGGATAACTTACTCCGATAATAGAGTAATTTAATTCATCATCAGTATATACATCAACATAATCCCAACTAATATGACTAGGGAAAGAAAACTCAAAAAGATTTTTAAAGCCGTTAATCTTTTGTAATCCTGTTTGAGTAACGATTTCAAAGTTATATGCTCTTGGTGTTTCATTTAAAGGTAAAGCAATTTCAGCATCACGAAGATTTAAACCACCGCTAAAATCATTTATTAATAGGGTTTGTGTGGCTTCTACCAATTCCTATCCCTTGATCTAACTCTAAACTTTCTCCGACCTTTAACTTTTAGATTGAATTTATTTTTTATAATCGCTTTGTTTAAAGCTTCTTTTGCATCTATATCTAAAAGCTGTCTCCATTCTGCATCGCCTTTAGTTTTTCTTAGCCATGCGTGAGTAGCTAAAACTAAAGCTCTTTGAAAGCTAGTTGGGAATACTATATTGCTTGATATATTACTTGCTGTAATCCTAAGCATTTCATAGTTGTAAAATGCTTGTACTGTATAAACCGCATCAGGAACAGGAACTAAATTGACTATTCCTTCATCTACATAATAATGTAAAGGTCTGCCTTGATCTGTATTGATAAACTCTAATTCTTTAGCCTCAGTTTTAGAACGAGGCAGGATTTCAGAATAATTCTCACCTGCCTCAACTAAAACTAATTTAGTAATTAACTGCGGATCCCAGCCACTTACAGGAGCAGCTAATACGCCATTCCCTGCGACTGTTACTAAATTTTCTATAGGATTGTAAAAATCATAATCAGATGAAGATTCTAAAACCCATTGTACCGCTTGATTTACTGCCTGAATACCTTTGATAGCATTACCACTTGTTGAGGTAGTTGCTTCAATTAAAGGGATTGGAGAATCAGCCTCCAATCCCCTTGCATCATTGAGTAAATTAAGATACGTTATTGGCAATGTCTTTTTCCTCTTCTAATTGCGTAGAAATTATATGTTGTAAACTTGCACGATCTTTGTTTAACTTGCTAGATTTGCGATTTGGTACAACTGAATCCTTAGCACTTTGAGATTTTTTTTGATTATAATAAGTGATTAAAAGGGCTTTAAGTCCTAAGTCCTCGGCTTCTTGCATTGTCTCTGTTTCGATATCTTCTCGCTCTTTAATAGCTCCCATTAACTGCTCATACTCTTGCTGAGTAACAACGTACTGCCCGTCATCAGAAAGTAGCTTTCTGCGTTTCAAGGCATTCTCAAATTCACCCATCTTCACCAATTCTTTGATTAACCATAACGGGAAATGCCAATTTTTCTGCGATCCCCAGTTTTGAATCATTATGTCTGCAATATCAGGCTCATACCAGATAACCTGATCTGACTGTGTTAAATTCTTTTTGTAGAATGTTAAAAGCCTTAAAAATGCTTGGTGCATTGGAGCATAATCTATCTCATCACCATTTTTTTCTACAAAATTAAAATAGCGATTTGTTGGGACTCTCCATACTGGATTGGTCATCCAGTTTTTATCTTTAAGATTGGGTACACCCCTGTAAACAATTTCTTTAAATTCAGAGGAACTTGCAATAAAATTGCATTCATCTCCAAAACCTAAACGCAATGGGCTTGTATATTCCCCTTCTTGGACTAAAACTTTCTCCAATAAACCTGTTGCTGGATGGGGTTTATTGTAATAACGCTTTATATCTCCATCGTACTGTAATGCACCCGCTAAAACTAAAAATGGCATATCTTCTCCTTACTCTGCTTTAATGCTATTGTTGTATTAGTGGGCTAAGAGAGCGAGGGGAAACCCTCGCTTTCTTATTAGATAACTATTAAGTTATTTCTGTAACCTAAAGTCCACGGAGCTTTTACGCAAGCAGTAAATGTAGTACCGTATTTCTGTTTAATTCCGTCACCATCCTCAAATGGACTACCAACTTTTTCAAACATTCTCATTACATTAACGATTATGTTTTCGTGTACTTGTGGTAAATAGAATACTTCATTATCACCAACGCCATCAGAAACTATCGCATTGAGCTTACAGCCATTAACAAGCATATGGTACGCTTGAGATGAACCTAAGCCACCATCTGCATTTTGTGCGTTTTCTCTTTGGAATCTAATTTGTGATTGAAGAGCGGATAAACCATTTTCTGAAACATACATATCAATATTAGTTAAATCAGTAGGTCTCGTAAAAACTTTAGGACCTTGTAAAGCTCCACGATCTCTTAAAGCAATTACATCTGCCTCAACAGTTGCTTCCGTTAAACTTGCACTACCACCAGTAACGACATATCCACCACCATTCTCAATGTAAAACTTAACGCCACCAGCTTGAGCACCAATACCAGAAGTCCTAGTAAAGCCATCTGCTGTTAATGGATTAGAACCTTCTAAACGAATATCTTTCAATGCTTTTCTTTCAAGCATACGAATTATCGTCGGAAGTAAATTTTCTTCTTGGTTGCCAAAATCTAATTCATTAATACCAGCGAAATTAAATTTACCATTCGCTACTGGCCCTGCAATCTGAATGTCATGGAAAAAGTTTGAATAGAAATTAAAATCTGAACCTGCAAGAGCAGTATCATTGTTAGCTCCAAAACCATCACCAATTTCACCTGATCTATCGGTAAACAATTGAGTACCAATAGCCAAAGTGCTAGGGTCTGAATATCCGCTCAATAATTGGATATTTAAACTTGTGAAAGCACCATTAACACCAGTTACTAACCACTTTGCAGAACCAGATTGATTAACTAATCTAGTTACACCTGGTTTAATTTCTGTATCAAATGGGTTAGCTCTTGTTGGAGCTGATACCGTAAGTGTAGTATTACCTGCCGAGTAAGAACCAGCTAGAGTTAAAACACCTCTTGAAATTGCTTGTTGAAACCATTGAACTTTTGAACCCATCTTGCTTACAGTTCTCATGTGAGTCATCAAGAAAGGTGCTCTAACCCCAGAGGTTTTAATAATGTCCGATTGGACATCTTCCATGTACGTTCTTGCATCATTAATTGAAAGAACACTATTGATTGGGTTTACCATTTGTAAAATATCTCCTTAGACTTGCCCCTTTCCTGAAGGGTACGTCTAAAGTATATTTCTATTTTTTTTATTTCAAAGTTAGCCCCATATCCCTAGCTTTAGCTGCCATTTGATACGTTAATCTGCCTTCTTGCTTGGCTTTAAGGTATTCTTTTTGGAAGTTTATTCTTTCTGCTGCATTGATACTTGAAGGTTTAACTGCTGCACCGATGGCACCACCCTTAATTTCAGGAGTAGGAGTACCAGTTTTATCAAACTTCTTAAGAACAAATACAAACTTCTTAGCGTGTTCTTTACCTATCTTTTCTATATCTTTAGGGATTAAAACTCTTCCTGATGCTTCTGCTGCCATGCGAGCCTTAATAATTGCAAGCTGCAAAGACTCTTCCGCATAATTTGTTAAAAGTTCTTTATTAGCTTGGTCATCACCGCAGACCTTTTTAATTGAAACATCAACGCCATCTAAATAAGAATCTATAACTGTTTCACAAGCTCTATAATTGGCTTCTAAAAGTTTTTCTTGTTTAGCTGCTCTATCCCTTTCATCTAAAAGCTTTTGCATTTCAGCAAGCGTAGCTGCCTTTTCTGCTGGCTTCTCTTCTTCTGTTGGTTTTTGCTTTTGTGCTTTTAGTGCTTCAATTTCAGCGTATAAATCTTTTACAGCACTTGGTAAAACATTATTTTCTTGCTTTGCTTCTGGTTCATCGTCTACAAGCCAATCTTCTAAACCTTTCGGTTCTTCTGTTTCAGGCTCTTGTGCTACTTCTTCTGTTTCTACGATTTCTTCTTCAACTACATTTAATTCATCAGTCATTGTATTTACTCCACTATTCGTCTTTAAAATTAGTCAATTTATAAACTAATCTTGCTACTCCTGCTGCTCTACAAGCTTCTTTCCCTGCCTCTTCTATAGAGTAAGAGCCAGATAAGATAGTGGGCTTTATTGTTGCTTGAGAATCGATATAATCCAAAATGATTTGCCATTCATTCGGATAAGTTGTTCTAATCTTGTCTATTGCTTTATCCAATAAAGCATCGAATTGATTGGCTTCACTCTTTATAAACTTTTGTACTTTAGCTTTCATAACCTAATTAAATTTAGGTGGTTGAGCTCCAGGATTTTTAGCATACTGTAATTGCAATTGCTGTTCAAATTCTGCCTGTTGCTGTCTAGCCGCCTCGTCTCGCCTTTTTTCTGCTTCGTCTTTCTTGAGCTTACTTAGTGGGATAGATAAAGTTCTTGAAAAATATTCCACGACTGCACCCATGTCATATTCAGCTAAAACCTCTGGTGCTGCCTGTAAAAATCCTACAAATTCTTTTAAGTTTTGTCTTGCATATTCTTTACTTAATGTTGTTTTAGAGCCTGTGATTTGAACATCAGATTCTTTAATTGGATAAGAAAGTAATTGATAATATAAATCAAGTGACGGTTCAGGGATCTCTTGAACATTTCTGCTAATTTCTTTCTGCTTGCGTTCTATCTCTTTTTGCTTTAACTTTACATCTTTAAGTGCTTGGTCTCTTTGAGCTTTCTCGTTTTGCTCATGCTGCATTTTAAGTTGCTCTATCTCTGCTGCATTAGGAGTTTCCTCTAAAGTCTCTGGATTAATAGTTACATCTGGTGGCACAAAATCTTTAATTGGAGATGCCGCATATTCTTGAAGTTGTCCGATCTCTGCAAACAGCCCTTCTATCGTATCTAAGATTTCAGCGTTTTGATCTAATTCGTTTTGATTTTCTTGATAAAACTGCTCATACATTTCCTCAATTCCTGAGTAATTCAATAAACGCTCAAACAATGGACTATCTAAAAGCATTGCTTCACGCATAGCAGGCTCTTTTAAATCTTTGACTATTTCCCTTAAAAACTGTTGGGTTAATATAATCCTATTGCTAATAGATGGTTGTAAAATTTCTTCATCAAATTGATTAGAGGCATCAACTATGTTCAGTTGTCCACTTGATACTACTTCCTTAATTTCACTTGCCGAGGTTCTTGAAGAAGTAACTCCTGACATTTGAGCCTTGCTTAAGCCTGAGCTTTGTTCTACTGTATTTGTGATTATTTGAGTTAATGCACCATATTGAGATACAACTTGATTATATTCTGGAGGTACTAAAGCCTTAACATCAAATCCTTCATACATTGCACCTGGTTCAAATTCTGGGATTTCTGTTCTATTGTCAAAATCATAATCTTGATTACGAATCAAATTTAAAGGTGGATCACAAAGTAAACCTACTACTCTTGATGTTCCCGAAATTAACTGATTTAAAAGTAATTGGTGTGATAAAAAAGGTCTAATAAAACCTTGATGATAAAACACACCAGGTAAAGTAGTCCCTGCTGCTGCTAAACATATCCCGTGGTCATAAGGGCTTGCATCTTGGTATGCCGCTAAAATAACTAAATTATCTTTAAATCCAAAAGCCTCTAAATCAGTACCCTCTACCGTTTCAGGTGCTTGAATTGCCGTGATATAAACGCCTTTTGCCGTTATTGGATTTTTACGATCTTCTCTATCTTCTAGATAAACACTCGGTAAAAATAAATCATAACAGCGAACTTGTCCGTAAGGTGCTCGATTTGCCACATCAGCTAAACGAGAAGTAGACCCTATAAACTCATTATCCCCTAAATCGTCATAATTTAATACTGGCTTGATTGCTTCGACCAGCTCTGGGTTTAAATCCTGTCTGTTTAATAAATCACTATAATTTATATCATATTCAAGAATTAAATTGGATTCTCTCCAATTATCAGTCATCGGATAAATACTAAATCTGCCAATACCTGGAGTTTTAATATTAACAATATTATCTATCGGGTCAAAATAATGAACAATACCAGTATTCCCATAAGCTACTAATTCGGCTATTGCTGCTGAATATTTCTTTTTAAAATTAAACCTCTGGTTTTCTGTTTTGATTACGTTAATCCAAGCTTGATTAACTTGAGGTAAAAATTTCTTTAATCCCATTTTATAAAACTCGGAGCTGAAATTTCTATTAATATCTACATAATCACCACTTGTTGGGAAGCAAGCATTTTTAATATTGTTTACCCAAGTCCGGTAAATTCTATAGAGGATAGGGTCTTTTAATGTGGAAAACTCATCAACATCATCTTCTTCAACTACCCTTTCAATTAAATTATCATTGTTAATTCTTTGATACGCTACACTGTTGCGATCTGATAAGTCTACATCTTCGTCTTGTAATATGACTTTATCTATTACTGCTCTTGAGGTATAAAAATCGTTATTGTTTTTAACCGAATTAATTAAGATATTAATATGACTAGAAAAAGCCTCTAATTGTGTATCTGATATTTCGTTTATATCTAGTTTCTTCACACTTTCTGGTTTGCCGCCATGACTACGCTAATGTTAGTAAAGTGCGTTGCCGTGCCTGCTATTACATATTTTACACGAATAAATTTATTAAGGTTGTTATCTCTAACGTTTAATTTTTGTTGTAGTGTCGCATTAGGGGAAGATGTACCTGCTACTACTTGAGTAAACGCTGTAACAGAAGAGCTTGTTGGATTAGCTGGAGTAAATAAAGTTAAAGTTCTAACTCTATGTGCATCAGCAGGATCACCATTTGCATCTATTGTGTCGTATTCTTCTACTGAAACATCAAGCGTACTAACCGTGCCAGTTGTTGATGGCATTAAAAGAAAAAACGAAATATCTCGCAGGTCTCTTGTCGAGAACCCACGAGAATAAAACGTCCCTGTTGTAGTAGGGTTTACATTGTTAAGCAAAGCTGTAGTTACGTCAGCCATTTTTAGTTAGTTGCCGCAGTTGTAGTATCTAGCCGAGAAACAACGTAATCAACGTGAAGAACAAATTGTCCTGCCGTAAATGCACCTGCCGCTATTGTTGCGATAAAGTTTCTGTTAGTTGCTGCTTTTGCTACAAATGCTGAAGGGGTTTGTGGAGCAATTACCGATACTCTTGCTATTGCATCGAGAGCTGGAGCCGCAGTCGCTACCCCTGCTGCTCTAAGTGCTGTTGCCGCACCAGTTAAACCAAGAGAAATAGTCGAAACGGTAATTGGAAGGAAACCAGTTAATACTTCAAGCCAAGCATTTGTAATAATTGCGTTTGCTGGAAGCACTGCACCTCTCAAGGTAATAGTTCCAACCGCTCCGCCATCTGTTGCAAAATCATAATGTACCGCTAAACTTTGTTTAAGAGTTGCAGTTATACCGTTGTAAGATGTTACTGGAGTACCATTTGCAGCATTAGCGCCTACGGCTAATATATCTGTTCTACCAGTCGTAATTGGTGCAATCGTATCTTTTGTATCAACTCCGCTAGTATCAACTAAATCTGTTGCGTTTGCTGCTCTAACGCCAACAATGTTTAAGTTCGTTCTTGCCATTTTAAAATCTCCTATAGGGTAAGTTACAAGTAAAGTATATTTCTATTTTAATAATGTAAAAGTTTTCGTTTAGGTTTAGGCTTACGAGTCAAAGCATTGCCTTTTAATAGAGGGAATACATTGATAAAAGCATAGCCAAAAGCATCCATTAAGTGATCATAAAACCCATCTTTTTTCGGTTCTTCCTTGATATGATATGCTCCTTCTTTTGGCATATCATAAACCCAGCCTGTTTCAAATGTCTCAACAAACATTCCATTGCGTTGATCACCATTTTTAGAAATAAAAACCCCACCTGCTGGGTTTACGATAACCCCCATTGCATCCCCTACTCTTCGAGACATTTTATTGCGAATCGCTATTGCTCTATCGGATGGAGTAGATTTAATGCCATGTACTTTTTTCTGAAAAAACTTTTCTAAAATTTTAAAAGCTGGCGGTGCAGATCCCTGACTATTTGCTGATTTCCCTGCTGGGTCTGCATGAAGTACAAAATCTGCATTAGGGAAATGTTTAGCTATATATTCGGAAATTAAAGCCATGAAATTTTCTAACTCCATATCTTCGGCTAAAACGCCATCATGGAGAATACAACGATTTAAAGAATCTTTTTGGAAAAATACAACGGCAGGATAGTGAGAACCAAAATCTATACCGACATGCAAAGGCATGTCTTCATCAAACGGATATTCCTTGTATGGCTCACAATGAACTTCTCTCGAAAATTCGGGGATTACAGGTTTCCCTACTGGTACGGTAAATTTAAGTTCATATTCTTGATCCCAAGTGTAAGTATCGACACCTGATGCACCAGGAATAGGCTCACCATTTGGATAAGCACCAAAGCGTTCAGAATGATACCACTCATCACTACGCTTAAATGGATTAGCTGTATAGTGAAGTTGTAATACAGTTTGATTATATTCATTTCGGTATTTAGCTAGTCCTGTCATTAGTTTATCAATTTGTGCATTTTTAGCAATTTTAGTTACTAATTCTTGAAATTTAGTACCAAAGCGTGGAGTAGAAACTAAAGCTGCTCTGCCGCCCCCTTCTAAAGCTGGCTTTAAAGCTTTTAAGTTTTGATCGACATTTTGCTGAAAAGCTAATTCATCATAAAACGCATTGGTAATTGTAAGACCCCTGCATTTATCTGAACCTGATGGCAATGCTGTAATAGTTGAACCAATTAAAGGATTACGCATTTCTGATACTCTAATCTCTTTCCCTTCTATTAATTTTGGGTAAGGGAAGCGAAAATCTAACTTATCATATACAGCTTTACAGCGAGTAGATATTACTTTTTTAGCTCGATCTTCATTGATTGAAACGATAACATTTTCAGAATAGGGTACAAATAATAGTTGATGTACCATTAATGTGCTAAAAATATGCGTTGCCATCATACGCCTAGTTTTATTAACTACTATGACTTTATTCTTAAAATACTCATCTATTAGATATTTAATATAGGCATAAGGAGGAAATCTTTTTAATGGACTGCTCCTATCTGATTCATCTATAGTAAATACTTGCTCGACCATCCAAAGAAAAGGATCATGTGCCCATTGGTTCATTTTTAAAGCTATGAACTCTGGAGTGAAATCTTCGTTTTGGTATAGTCTATCTAGTTTCATTCGAGTAGTTTCGGTGGTTGGTATTTATCTTCTAATAGCTTTTCAGCTTGAGCATTAGGAAATTGATTCGTCTGAGACATTTCAATAATAAGCTTGTACGCTTCTTCTTGCCCGCCTTTCTTCTCTTCTTTCTTTGGAGTTAATTGATCGGTCATTTCACCATACATTTTTAGTATTTTTAAGCTTTCTTTAAATATTGTTTCGTGTGGGATATCGTAAGCCTCTGGGTCATCTATGTATTTTTGCACTTTGTTTTGCAGGTCTTCCACTGTTTGAGTAAGTTTAGGAATTAGCTTTGTGTATTGTTCTTTAATTTGTTTGTTTTCTTCCATAAGTTCCTCTATTATCTCTGCTTCTGTTTTCTTAATTGCCTTTTCTTTTATACCCTTCATTAAATCTTGAACGGGTTTAGAGTAGTATATAGCTTTAATTGTATTCTCTGAGATATTTAATCTTTTAGCAATAGATTGATAACCGTAACCTTGACACATAGCTTTTACTGCTTGTGAATAAATATCATCTCCAACATCTCGCTTGTATTCGGCTACGCTTTTTCGCTGTGCTTCTCTTATTTCGTTAAGTTTTTTAAATTTCTTAAGATAGGTTTGTTCTCCAACTCTTATTCTTTCAAGAAATCCATACCTTGTCATTATATTTCTTAAGACTTCTGCGGTTAGTTTATCGTGTTTTAAATCTTTTAATCTTCTTTTATAAAGTGCAACTGCATCATCTCCTGATGGTCTCATTTGTGTATTTCGATTTGGGTCAAATTTAAAGTCTACAAAAACCTTCCAAAAATCTTGAATTAATTGAGCTGGTATGTACTCTGTGTCATAAAGAGGGATTGTTTCAGGAATCGGTCGTTTAGGTGCTACCATGTATGCCATTCCGTTGGGGTTGCTATTACACTAATTGAAGCGTAAGAGCCAGTAAGTGAATATGTTGCACTGCCATTAATAGTTTGACTGCTAAATGGGTCAAGTGTAATTGTGTTTCCTGAGCCATCTTTCATTACTATATATGTTTGCCCTACTGGCACTGTTGCTAAGTCAGGTAAATTTAAAGTTCTACTTCCTGAAAGATTGTGAAATTCGATAAAATGATCTTGGTTAGCAATAATCGTACCATTAGTATTATCGATTCTTCTATAAATAAAACGTCCTAATCTATGCTCTGTATTTTTTTCAGAAGCTTTATTAAGATCACCTTTATCTAAATCGTAGAAATTATTAAATGGCATTCTCTTTCTCCTTTTTTAATTTGTTTCTTAATTTAGTATTTTTCCCTTTTTCTGCTGTTAATTTTTTCCCTAAATCTTCTATTTCTTCAAATAATATCTTTTGCACTTTGTCAAGATGAAGATTTGTTTCTATTAATTCTTTAAGCGCTAGATTTGCTTCTAATTCTTTTTTTACCACTATTTTAAGGTTTGCTAGTGCTTCATCCAACTCTCCTTTAAGCCGATCCCCGTTCTCGTACTCGTTATTCATTTCCTGTTCATGAAAGTTAATATACTCATTCATTCGCCTGTCATGGTCACCCTCTAGTATAGATATTTGTTGCTCAAAAGATTTTTCTTGTTGCTTAATAAAATCATGGAACTTTTGGACTCGATCATCGTACTCTTTTCTGCTTACCCATCTTTTTGTAAAAAATTCAAACATTACCTTTCTCCTTCAATAGCTTTACTAATTCCCCTAATTTAGATATTATTGCATTGTTTTGCGTTAGTAGAATCTCTAAAAACTCTTTAATTTCTTTGTTCATATTAACTGTATTATTCTTTCGTATTTAGGAATAGGAGGTTTCATTTTGTAATCACTCCACCACCAACTAACCATGTCTACCACTACCCCACAGCAATCAATTAACTCAAGCCTTTTAATCAAATCAAAATTACCACCGTGAAATATATTTTCTGTATCAGCCTCAATTTGCTGCTCAAAAAGTGCAGTAACATATCTAGCAAAGTGGCGTTCTTTAATTTCGCAAAATTGTTGTAATCCACTAACTCTCGTTATTCTTACTTTCATTTTTAAGCTCCAATGCTTTTAAAGCCATCATTAAAACTTGATTTTGTTTCCGCATTTCTATCGTAAGTCTATAAATAACCTCTTGATAGGGTATTCCTTGTATCTCACTAGGTGCATACTCTTCTTCTAGCGCTTTATTAAGTTTTTCAAGTTCTTTAATGCAGAATGGGATTATCCATTTTTCGTCTTGTTCATTTGTCATTTTTCAGCTCCTTTCCGATCTCCTAATCTAATGATTTTTTAACCCATTCAACAAAATGTCTTTTAGCAGTAAGTTCGGCACTGCCATCATACCCATCAACACTAACGTGTGGGTGCTTACAGCCAAATGCTCGGCTTTCAATAATTACTCCTCTTTTAGTTTCATCTGCATAAGTTTCTGGATATTTAACTTCTACTTCATGAATTTGCATAAAGAAAATTTCGTCCAATTCTTTGATTTCTTGCAATAACTGTATATGTTTTGTATCACTTTTAAATTCTGCAACTGTAATTTTTTCACTCATCTTTCAGCTCCTTCTCAATCTCTTCATCCAATATCTTAAACTTTCTATCTACGGAGTCAAGCCAGTAATGTTTAGCTTGGGTTTTAAGCATAAAATTATCAATATTCTCTTGTGTTAAGACTCGAGTCAAATCCATAGAGATTAATACTAATTCTTGTCGCTCTTGGTCAAAGCGTGCTTTCCAGTCTTTAAGCCTTTGTTTAATTTGTTGTAGTTTTGACATTTAAAAAAGTTCCTTAAGTTCCTTTATTTTCTCAAGAGTTAATCCTTTCTTTGTAAACTTACTCCATATCTCACTCATTTTTGTAGGATCTTGGGAAATCGATCTTACCCCGTTTATATCTTTTTCTAATAAGCTTTCTAGTAATTCAATATAGCCGACTAATAATGTGTGATGTCTTTCGCTATCTCCGTCTACTCTTGCATGTTTCATTTCAAAAAATGCTAATTTAGCAAACGTCAATAAAGCATCTTCGATATTGTAGCCTTTCCACATTTCGATAAATTCTTTTTCTTGTTTTGCTTTTTGTTGAGCTTCCAGTTTTTCCATTTTTTCAAGTATTGTTTCTTCCATTTATTCCTCTTCTGTTAAGATATACCAAGCTAAACTCATTGTTGAGCAAGCAAAAGCATAAGTTTCATTAAGCAGAAAATACACTGCCATTGATACTATGAATGTTTTTAAAAATAACTGTATTTTTTCGTGATCCCATTCCATTATTCTTCTCCTTTTAAAACAAATTGCCAATTTTTTTCTGAAAGTTTTTTAATTGTGCCGAGTCCTGCTTCTTCCATTTCAATAAATAATTTGCGTAACTTTTCGGCTTTTTTCTTTTGGTCTTTAAAGATTAGTCCTTCATCATGTTTTCGCCAAATGGTAGTGTTTAGCTTGTCTATATTTCTTGCTTCTAACGGAACAGCAAGGATAGCTTTAATTAGCTTTTCTTTTGGGGTTTCCTCTGCACTAATAAAAAGATTTTTAGCTTGAGCGATATAAAAAGCAGTAACTAAAAAAGCATCTGATACTGTATTACTAGAAATCATTTTAGTTTGCAATGATTTGCCTGAATAATAGCAATTAACCAAATGTAAAACTACCGCAATACGCTGAAAGAAGTTAAAGCATTTCCCAATATAGCTTTTAATTTGAGCTGGTGCTTCGTTCTTTTCTTCATTTAGGAACATAGATATATCCCAAATCTGTTCTGTATCTTCAAAATAAAAATCTACTGGTGTTTGATTTTGTTTTTCTTCGATAATCGCATCATAAAAGCCTTTAACAATGTCATAATCAATAAACACCTTTTCAGATGGATTAGTTAAAACAGTGTAATTATTTTTCTCAGTAAAATATATAAATCTTCCCCAAAATCCATCATCAACTGATAATTTTTTAAGCCATTCATCCATTTTGGCAGGTTGAATTGTTCCAGTTAGAGATAAACGGGGATTGTGTGCATATTCGTTCCCTCTAGCTATAGTGTATTTAGATACGCTTTCTCCTGATAGCAATTCAAGTAAACTGTCTTTATCTGAGCCTTGCCCTCTTTTATGTTCTCCTAATCCTGAAAAGACTGCACTAATTTCATCTCTAACCCAAAGTAAGCCATCTGGATTAGCAGAAAGCAATTTAATTAAAACTTCTGGCTTCCCATCGGTAAGAATTAGGGTTTGTTGTTTAGGCTCGTCCTCGTCTATCTCTATATTTGTTTTTTTACACAGAGAAAGTTTTTTTTGATAGGCTTTCATTTGCTCTTTAAAGCGAATATTATATTCTTCTTGTTTATCGGTTAAGGGTTGCCTTAGTGCTGTTAGGTTTTCAGATTTTCCCACGGAAGAATCCATATTAACGATAGAGGAAAGTATAACTTTAACTTTTTTACCGTTATGTAATAAATGAAAATGCGAGCCAGCTAATCCTGCTACGATGGAAAGAAAATGGGTAAATGTAGCTTCAATGGGAAAATTGCTATACGTGCTTGTTGCTACGGCTTTTAAAAAGCGAAATAAGGTACGTGGAGTAACATCAGAAACATTTAACTTTTTCGCTTCGTATGATTCAAATATTTTTTTAAAATCGGGGCGGAATTTCTCGTTGTTTAGCTCTGATAATTCAAGTATCTCTTCTGCTTTAGATGTTATGGCTTCTAGGTCATTGGATTTAGTTATTTCTGTAGCTGCAAGTTTTGCCTTTCTTTTAGCGTAATCCTCTTGTACTAGCTCTGCATAATATGCTCCATTTGCTGATACTGGAGCTGAATTAATTAAATCAATTAAATACGAATATCCCCCAATAAAATTTACTTTATCTTTTTCTTTAAGTTTATCGGCTACTGTAGTTAAATCTATTGGTTTTTCATCTAAAGCTAGGCTTATCATTGCCCTGTAAATAACTTGATGTTTTTCTAACTCAAAGAAAGAATCTTTGCTTAAAATCTCATAAATAACATCAAAGTAAGACCCATCACGCAGTATAGCCCCTAATACTGCTTGGTCATTTGTTACATTTTGCATCTATTTTCCTTTAGCTTTCCACACCTGTTAAAGCTTCTTCAATGTTGCGAAATCTAGCATTGATCTTCCATTTACTCTTCTCCCTTCAACCAAGCTTCAAGTAACTGTAATAAAAAATAATCCCAACTAACACCTTTAGGCTTATGCTCTTTAAGTTTAGCTATGGTTTCTAAGTGAAGATTTAATCCTGATTTTTTCATTCAATCCTCCAATACTTAGTAGTATATCACAATAAACTAATTAATAACTAAACTACTAATCTAATTTGTTTTTATCTTAAAAAACCGCAATTACCCCTTTCTAGCTCAAACGATTTTTTATCCTGCTAGTTAGCTCTTAAGTTTTTTCTGTTTAGTGTAAATATTTTCTATTCTCTGCGGTTTCTTACAATTCCTTTAACGACTTGCAGAGTCTATAATCCTTACCTACTTTACTTATTCGGATATTCTCTGCATTTCTGCAAAATTCCTTATAAATAATAATAATATATATATATATATATATACTAAGAGAAAGTTGCAGAAATGCAGAGAATGTCTCAATAATGGCTTCTAGTCTACATTATAGACCCTGCAAGTGCCTGAAGGAATTGCAAGAAATTACAGAAAACCTAAAAAATGGCTCTCTAATCAGCTTTTTAACTGTTAAGTAATTCTCGACCATTCAAACAGTTATAATTTCACTTACATGGACAAATTTACTGCAACTAAAAAAATCCTTTTAGGTATGGGTATGATCCAATTCCTCTCTAATCGCAACAACATAATCCTCTTTGCCCCAGATAAATCCTTCAAATACGCAGCAGTAATACTAAATAAACAAGAAATCAATGAATCAAATAAATTCTCCTGCATCTCTTGGGAAGACTTTACTAATTGCATTGGTTTAAACAAATTTTCTGGAACATTGTCAGAAGGTCTTTAGATTGATTTGATTTGTTTTTAGGGAAAGTTATAGCTGAATAGTTGTTTTCTTTTGTTTAATCGCTATAGAAATGTATTTTGTTTATTGTTTTGTTGAGCTTTTACTTGCTACTTGATATTACATTTTGTTTTTTGTTTTTTTTATGAGTAACGAGGGGCTAACGTGTGGAAATTTAATAGGGGGTCATGGGGTAAAGGATGTTACCAGTATATACATTTTAAGAAAATTAACTCAGAAAAAGCCTTATACAGTGCCTTGTTCAAGATAATATTATATTATCTTGATAAGAAAGCTGATTCTAGAGCCATTGTGTAGTATAGATAAAGATAACATACAGAAAGTAAAGGGGGTAATTATGAGATAGGGGCATATGAGCTGATTCTATTCGTTGAGAATATTTCTGAAAATTGGTGAAATCAGGTGTAGAACTGAGAAACACTCAGCACCAACAATCCACTAAGTATCAAGTCTTATTGCAAATGACTCTCATTCTCAATAAGCAAAGCATAAGAAAAACTAATGCAAGTATTAGCAATTGTAATTACAACCAAAGATGCAAACTCTATAGTCCACTATAAGGTTAAAACTCTATAGCTAACTATAGGGTTTAAACTAAATCAATAAATCCTCTATAAAGAAAGTAAAAACAATGTAACTAATCTAATTCCCCCGAATTCGAGGGAATT